>Ga0265327_10000044_pt1 | contig 284808 bp, 248 predicted proteins | sample 41621metaG_FD_202089 | JGI IMG/M metagenome (GOLD analysis project Ga0265327, IMG submission 202089) | Rhizosphere microbial communities from Carex aquatilis grown in University of Washington, Seatle, WA, United States - 4-16-21 metaG | ecosystem: Host-associated > Plants > Roots >...
TCCTGGCAAGCGCTTTCTGCAACATTCGCTCACAGCAGCTTCTCTTTCCAACCCCGCGCCGCGACTTCAATTTCCGTCCCGGCTAACGGAGAGCGCGCATTATAGGGATGCCAAACTTCGTGTCAATGAAATTTAACGATTACTTAATAAATACTTCTTGTGCGACCGTTTATTACACGATTTCGAATAATTGATACTTCTTTTTACCCAAGCGCAAAATATAAAAACAACCATAAAGCGCTCTTTCTTGTGGGAAGCAAACCGGCAGATTCATATTGCAATCCATACCAAGCGAAAGGCCATTAACGAAAATCGCATGCGAAGCTAAAGCATCCTTGACCTGCTTTCCAGAAACCGCCAGACCACAATCGACCAAAAGCTGGGTAAGCGACAACCCAACAAAATCCGCTCGAGATAACTGAGCACAAGGCAAACCATCAAGCTTAAGCTGAAGCAAATCGCTCTCCGAAAGCTCCGCCCACTCACCATTAAACAAAACCTCACTAATCCGCTTCGCTGCCGACAACCCCGCTCCACCATGCACAAGAGCAGTGACTTCGGCAGCCAAAAGAGCCTGCGCTTGCGGACGACCTTTCGAAGAGCTATCAGCCAATTCAATCGCATCGATCTCGGCGGGTGTTAAAAGCGTAAAATATCGTAGAAACCTGTAGACGTCCGCATCTGCCGCATTGACCCAGAACTGATAAAAAGCATAGGGAGAGGTTTTATCCGGATTCAACCAAACCGCGCCACTCTCGGTCTTGCCAAACTTTGTTCCGTCCGCTTTAGCCACCAAAGGTGTAGTTAGCCCAAACACTTGCCGGCCCTGCATACGCCGGGTTAGCTCAATACCTCCCACTATATTTCCCCACTGATCAGAGCCACCCACCTGCAATGTACAGCCATACCTGCGATTGAGCTCAGAAAAATCGTAGGATTGGAGCAGCATATAACTGAATTCGGTGAAGGAAATTCCTTCGCCTTCGCGATCCAAGCGCTGCCTGACCGACTCTTTATGGATCATGCTATTTACGGAAAAATGCTTCCCCACCACTCGCAAAAAATCTAAAGCGGACATCTCGCCCATCCAATCGAGATTATTCACCACCATCGCCCCACACCCCGAATCATCAAAATCCAGGAAACGAGCAACCTGCAGCTGCAACTTATCAACCCATCCAGCAACTACATCTGGGGTATTAAGCTTACGCTCCAGCGCCTTGAAACTAGGATCTCCGATTAGACCGGTGGCACCGCCAACCAAAGCAATGGGGCGGTGCCCAGCCAACTGAAAACGCCGCAAGGTTAATAGGGGCACCAAGTGCCCGATATGCAGACTATCGGCGGTTGGATCAAAGCCACTATAAAGAGTGCGTGTACCCGACCGCAGGTGCCGAAATAACTCAGACTCGCTAGTGGCTTGCGCGATGAGGCCGCGCGCTTGTAAATCTGCAATCAGATCGAGTGGCTTCGAGGTCATATTTAATCTTTAAATTGAAATAATGTGCGCCATTACGAGGCGCATAGTGATGAAAGTGTCATATTGGTGTGCTAAGGGGTTGACGTCCCGCAGAATCCAGGCAGACTATAGAGGCACGCCAGCAAGTAGCGCACGATACATCAACCCCGATTAAATGCAAGTTAACGCAGAACCGCCTCTCAGCGATAACATTAGAGCTGAAATGGTTCACTTTTTGCTGCCGCTTTTAGAGCAAACAATTTACCCAGGCCAATTTGGCCACAAATAGAAGAACTATTTGATGACCGATAACAACATTGCGACTGCAAAAAAGCTTTCCCGCTTGATCAAAACTCTACCCAAAACTCATTTACTGCTCGCTACCGCCGCTGTAGCGCTGGTATTTTTCGCGCTCCTATTACCCAGCGAGGAGGTGCAGGCAAATCGCCGCCCCCTGCCATTGCCAAGCGAATTGAGCACAGACCCGCAACTTGCTCTTGCTACTCTAGCAAATCCGACTCTTGCGGAGCCGTCCCTGAGCAACGAGCACAATTTGGATCCAGGCTGGCAAGAACTGACGGTGCGGAAGGGGGATAATCTAGCAAAAATCTTTGATCGCGCCGGCCTTTCCGCTTCGGATATGAACGATGTGCTGCAGTCCGGCCCCGAGGCAAAATTGCTTACACATATTTTCCCAGGCCAAAAGCTGGCCTTTCAAACCGACCAAGACGGCCAATTGATAGCACTGCGCTACGAAGAAACCCAGCTCAAGAGCACTCGTTACTCGCGCGATGACGATAACTTTGTCGCCGAAAAAATTAGTCGCGAACCCGAAATCCGCCATCAATTCGCGCATGGAACAGTTACATCGTCCTTCTATAAAGCCGGACTGGATGCCGGGCTTAGCGACGGAATGATCCTACAATTGGCCGAAATCTTCGGCGGTGAAATCGACTTCGTGCTCGATTTGCGCGCCAACGACCAATTCGTAGTGATGTACGACGAATACTATCTAGAAGGTAAAAAAGTCGGCAACGGCCCAATTCTAGCGGCATCCTTCACAAACCAGGGCGAAGTCCATAGCGCCTACCGATATGTCTACGCAAACGGTGATTTAGGTTATTTTTCCTCAGAAGGTGTGAGTATGCGTAAGACCTTTATGCGCGCGCCCCTCGACTTTATTCGCATCAGCTCGCCGTTCAGCCTCAGCCGTCTGCACCCCCTGTTTAAAACCAATCGCCCGCACCGCGGCATCGACTATGCAGCCCCTACAGGCACACCCGTGTACTCAGCTGGCGATGGTCGCGTCGCGCAATCCGGCTACAGCGAATCGATGGGCAACTTCATCGTCATTCAACACGATGGCACCTATTCGACAAAATACCTGCACTTGAGCAAGCGCACAGTCAATGTGGGCGCTCGGGTCAAGCAACATCAGGTAATCGGCGCGGTCGGCTCGACCGGCTGGGCCACGGGGCCGCATTTACACTATGAGTTCCTAGTCAATGGCGTGCACACTAACCCAGCCAAAATTGCCGGCAAATTGCCGCAAGCCAACCGTATAGCTAGCGGCGAACAGCGCCGTTTCAGCGAGCAAGTGCGTGGCCTACAAACTCAATTCGCGGCCTACGCAAGCCAAAGTAAATTGGCTACCGCCGAGCAAAACGCCAACACTGCGGATAGCAGTCGCAAAAGCTTGTAGTTGTGCAGGAGACCGGCGCGCTATACGTCGGCCTGATGTCGGGCACCAGCCTGGATGGCATCGACGTTGTATTGGTTGAGCTAAATCAGCCGCCGCGCTTAATAGCCGCCGAAACATATCCTCTGCTGCCGGAATTAAGGGACCAGCTTCTAGCACTATGTCACCCTGGTGACAATGAAATCGAGCGCCTCGGGGCAGTCGATCGCCAACTCGGCCTAGAGTTCGGTAAGGCGGTCAACACACTGCTCCATGCCGCGTCGATCCCGCATAGTGCAATCCGCGCCATTGGCAGCCACGGACAAACGATTCGTCACCGCCCCCCCGCCCCCGATCAAACCTATCCATTCACTCTACAAATTGGCGACCCAACCAGCATCGCGCAGCTAACGGGTATCACTACGGTTGCCGACTTTCGTCGTCGCGATATAGCTGCCGGCGGCCACGGCGCCCCATTAGTCCCCGCCTTTCATCGCGCCGTATTTGGCGGGGCACGAACGCGAGTTATCGCCAATATCGGCGGTATTGCCAATATCACAGGATTATTTAGCGACGGCGGTATCATCGGCTTCGACACAGGCCCCGGCAATACCTTGCTCGATAGCTGGATAGCACGCCATCGCGGCGTGACTTACGACGCCAATGGCACATGGGCAGCGAGCGGAATCGTTGTTCAGCCGCTATTAAAAAGTCTGCTGACCGATTCTTATTTTGCACAACCCGCGCCGAAGAGTAGTGGGCGCGAGCACTTCAACCTCGCTTGGCTGGACAGTCACATAGCCGGCATCGCTACGCCGATCGAGCCGGCCGATGTTCAGGCCACACTCGCCGAACTCACTGCTGCTAGCATTGCGGAGGCAATCGCCAGCTTACCGGGAGCCGCGTCGGAAGTATTTGTATGCGGCGGCGGCGCTTACAATAATCACCTGATGGTACGGCTGGAGGCATTGTTACACCCTCGCCAACTCGGCAGCACTGCACAATTGGGAATCTCGCCCGAGTGGGTCGAGGCCACCGCTTTCGCTTGGTTGGCCCAGCAAACATTGGCTGGCAAACCCGGCAATGAACCTGCGGTAACCGGAGCTGAAAACTATTGCATATTGGGCGCAATCTATCCGGCTTAAGGCATATTCCTCTAAACTGTTCGCTCAGAGCTGCGCTGCGACGAGGAATACCATGCATCATCAAAAAATTTTCCCCTCTATCCTTTCCCTCTTGCGATGATTCATTAGTAAAAACAAACGCAGCTTCGCGATGTCGCGCCGTGCTCTTTTCATTGTCTTGTTGTCGATCTGCAACTTTGCAGCGGCGGATATACGCCTGGAAATCAATGGCACCGATGATGCGGTCGCAGAAAACATTCGCAACCACATCGGCGCCATAACCGATACCGAACCACAGCGGCCGCGCCAGCTGCAACAAAAATTGACTGGAGCGATTACCAATGCAACTCAAGCATTGGGCTATTACGAGACGCAATTTCGTAGCCAATTGCAAAAAGATGTATTAACCATCGATATCGATTTGGGCCCGCCGATCGTTTGGCAGCCCGCCGATATCGCTGTGCTGGGGGGAGCGGAAAAACTCCGCGCGGTGAGCAACGTACTCGCTCAGTCGCCGCTCAGCGTGGGCGCGACGATCAATCATCAAGCGTACGAAACACTGAAGCGGCGCCTGCTTGAAGCTTGTCAGGAAAACGGTTTTCTCGATGCGCGCTTTACCGAAAATCAATTATTGGTCGACGTCGCACGCCATAGCGCTACCGCCGTTTTACATATCGAGAGCGGCCCGCGTTATCGCTTTGCACAAGTGCGCTTTAGCGGCAGTTCGCTCGATAACGCGTTGCTGCAACATTTATCGCCGATAGAAGCCAATAGCCACTACAGCAAAGAAGTCTTGGCCAAGCTGCAACGCAATCTACAGGACAGCCGCTATTTTCAAGAAATGGATGTGCGCACCGAAAAACAACCGGACAACTATCTCGCAGTAAACGTCAAACTTGCCGATGCGCCGCGCCATCAATTCAGCGTCGGCGCCGGCTTCGGCACCGACACCGGACCGCGCGGCAAATTCAGGTGGGAGCGCCCGCTGATCGGCGAGAGCGGCCACAAACTCACCACCGAATTGTCGGTCGCCAGACCGGAGCAGGATTTGAGCTTCGAGTACCATATTCCACTGGCGAATCCGTTAGATAAAAGTCTGAACCTTACTAGCAGCTGGAAACATAAAATCGTCGAGGACACCGACAGCAGTATCGGCTCGGTGGGCTTTTTTTTCAGCGACCGCTATGCGGAAGTATGGCAGGTCAATTATGGCCTTACCTATAACGACGAAAGTTATCGCCAAGGCAGCGAGCCGCGCAAACACACGCAATACCTATTGCCCGGTATCAATTTTACGCAACTGGTATTACCGCCGGGTGTCGACCCGTTGAGCGGGCGTAAACTATGGGCTGCGTTCAGCACATCGGCTCCAGCGCTCGGCGCGGATACGGCTTTCCTGCGCAGCGATATCGGCTACAAGCAAATCTTCAATCCACTAGGAAAACAACTGCTGATAGCGCGGGTCGAGGTCGGTGCGATCAGCACCGATAGCATCGATGAAATTCCGGCGACGCAACGGTTTTTTACCGGCGGCGATCAAACCGTGCGCGGCTACGATTTTGAATCGCTGGCGCCGAGGGATGATCAAAACCAATTGATCGGCGGTAAATATTTAAACGTCGCAAGCGTCGAATACAGCATAAAAGTTGCCGAGCAATGGCGCGCCGCAATATTCACCGATAGTGGCCGCGCATATAACCAAGGCAACGAACCCTGGCATAAAAGCGTTGGCTTCGGCGCACGCTGGTTGTCGCCGGTAGGGCAGATTCGCGTCGATATTGCGTTCCCCTACCGCGATGAGGAAAAGGGTTGGCGCTTACATATTTTCATGGGGCCGCCGCTATGAAAATACGCTATCCAGCGCTACTTATTGGCGCAGCGATCGCAGGCTCGCTACTCCTCTTTTTTTGTATGGTGGTAGCCGTGCTTGGCAGCGCCAGCGGCACCCGTTGGTCGCTACAACTCGCGCATAAATTCGCTCGCGAATTAGATATAGAGCATGTCAGCGGCACTTGGTTGAGCGGTTTGCATGCCGACACGGTGCGCTGGCGCGATGCCGATATAAATATTGTATTGAGCGATTTAAATGTGCGCGTGCATTGGCCGGCTTTATTACATGGGCAATTAAAAGTTACACCGTTCAACGCGCAACAATTGCGTATTGAACTCACCGGCCCAAGCAACGACTCTCCCGTCCAGCTACCGCGCCTGGCACTGCCGCTGATGTTGAGCGCACCCGACTTAACCTTACAAATGCTCAGCATCGTCAACGACGGTTCAACTTTTACGCTGTCCAATTTACGCACCGATGCGAGCTGGTCCGGCACCACTCTGCAACTAAACCATGCCCAGCTGAACTGGGAAGAGCTACAACTTATCGCAGCCGGTACGTTGAATTTTCAAGCTGACTATCCGCTGCAGTTAAAAGGCGAGCTGCATACGCCGCAAACTGCCGCGCCGATTGCAGTTACCGCCAATGGCGATCTGCGTCATTTAAAACTAAACGCCGCGACCACACAGCCATTTGCCGCCAGCGCCGATGTGGTACTCGCGACTCTCGATACCCATTTGCCGCTCAGCGCCCATATCGCTCTAACCGAGCCCCGCACCGCGCTAATTCCGCAAGTACCGCTCGCGGCCACCAGTGGCACACTCGATGTGCGCGGCGATTTAACGCACCTCGATGGTGATCTAAAACTCGGTATCGACGAACCGCATTATGGCGCGAGCACACTGAGCGCAAAATTGCAGTGGCAACCCGAACAATTGCAGGTCGATAGCCAATTGACCTTAACGGACGCCGATTTGCAAAGCACTTGCACGATCGCATTTGGCGATTCCATTGCATGGTCCTGTAAAGGAGCGGCCAACGCGATTCCGCTGACGCCGTGGCTGCCGCAAATCGAAGGCAGCGTATCCGGTCCGATTTTGTTAGACGGCGCTTGGCGCGAAGAGAAACTCAGCCTCGCGCTAAAGTTGCCAGCGCTAACCGGCCGGTTGGGCACCGATACGATCAATGGGCTGTTGGAGGTGACAACGGACGATGCCAGACAATGGCAGATACCACAGCTCGTATTGGCCGCCGGACCCAATCGATTACAAGCCAAGGGGCAACTAGGTATCATCAACCAATTACAACTCGACATCAATGCAGGCGATCTTTCGCATCTCGGTACGTCGCTCGGGGGCGCGCTCACCGGTGCGATATCGGCCGATGGTAATTGGCCTGCACCCAATATCCGCGGGCAATTACGCGGCGAGCGCCTGCGCTACCAAAACTCGAGTATGGCGCATCTCAACGCAAACTTTGCCGTCCCGCAACTGGGCATCGACAACAGCCGTATTGCCATCGAACTACAACAGCTCGTTATCGAACAACAGGCAGCGATCGATGCGACGCTAACCACCACTGGCAAGCGCGAACAACAACGCTCGATATTAACGGTGAGGCAACAACAGAACAGACTCAATTTGGATTGCACGACAAAATCAACCGCGCCCTACCAGGATTGGCAACTTAGCTGCGCTGCACTACAAGCCGAAATTCATCTGCAGCGCTACACCGGCGCTTGGCGCAACAATAGCGCTCTACGCGGTAGCTGGCAGACCGCCGCGCAGCGCTTTGAATTGGCGCCGTTCTGCCTGACGGCCGACGATGCTGCGCTTTGTCTGGATTCCGCGCTACGCATCGATAAACAGCAGGTCCAGGCTTTTTCCGCGCATGGCCGCGAATTGCCCCTTAAGTGGCTCAATCCCTGGCTACCCGACACATTGAAGCTCGACAACGATGCGCGCGCCAATTTACAGGCCGATTTGAAATCGGCAACACCGCTGCAGCTCAATGCCGCATTAAAAATTGCGCATACCCAATGGAGCTGGCCGCTCGCCGAGAAAAGACAGCATGCGGAAATAAATGATATTAACCTTACGCTCCAACTCGATGAGCGCAGTGCGCAATTCGACGCAAGCGCCCACTCGCCGAGTATCGGTGCCGTCGCTGCGCGTTTAATGGTGCGCGATCCGCGCAACACTCGCGGCCTGGATGGCCGCATTGAATTGCAGCATATCGAACTAGCCGGATTAGCATGGCTGGTGGATGGCCTGGATAATATTAGCGGCCAGATCAACGGCGCCATTCTGATCGGCGGCAACGCTGCTGCGCCGCAGTTGCACGGACAGGTTTTGTTACAGAACGGCACCGCTACTTGGGCCGCGCTCGGCGCGCCGTTTCGCAATCTGCATATGAATCTCGATTTCGATAATAACAGCGCCAAAATCGGCGGTTGGTTCGCATTGGGACAAGGCGGCGGCGATATCGATGGCGAGATAAGTTGGGCCGGCACTGGCCAAAACTGGCGCGCGCGCTTAGGACTGATAGCAGGTGGCATCAGCGCAGCACCGCTGCCACAAAGTAACGTCGTGTTATCGCCGCATATCGATCTCGACGCCACCCCGGACGAATTACACGTCAAGGGCTATGTCGATATCGCCAGCGCCGAAATATTTTTAAAGGAGTTGCCGCCGGAAACCATCGATGTATCGCAGGATGCCCACATCGTCGGCCAACACGCACCCGAGGACAACGCGCAACTATGGGCGGATATCGGCATCAATCTAGGCGAACAATTTCACTTTAAGGGGTTGGGCGCCGATGTGAATTTGACCGGACGCTTGCGCCTGCAGCAACAGCCGCGCGACGTCCTGCACCTCACCGGCGAAGTGCGCGTACCCAAGGGACGCTACCGCGCGTATGGCCAACGCTTGAGCGTGCGCCGCGGCAGTTTTATTTTTTACGGGCCCTGGGACAATCCCGATTTAAATCTTGAAGCTGTGCGCGATATGCCGCCCGGCGTAACCGATGTGGTCGGTTTACGCGTCATCGGCTCGCTGAAAACGCCGGCGGCAATTTTGTTTTCCGAACCCTCGCTACCCGATTCCGATATCGCCTATTACCTACTTACCGGCCGCAAACCCTCGAGCAATTCCGGCGCCAACCAGTTCTCCGCTAGCGGCGCACTGTTGTCGCTGGGTTTGTCCGGCAGCGAGGACCGCGCCTCCACCTTGGCGGAAAAATTCGGCATCAAGGATTTACAATTAGGCACCACGCAAGGAGCGAATGGCAGCGAAGCGGAGTTGAGCGGACAGTTAGCGCGGGATTTGTACGTGCGATACGGACGCGGCCTGGGTCAGTCCAGCAATACGGTAACTTTTCAATATCAGCTAACGCCGCAACTAATGATCGAAACCATCAGCGGCATCGAAAACGTGTTAGACCTGCTGTATTCGTTTAATGTGAAATAACTGACGCCTATCTAGATGGAAGCAAAGGCTAGACGGAGAACGAAGAGCCGCACCCACAGGTGGTCGTCGCGTTGGGGTTGTTGATGACAAAACGCGAGCCCTCCAACCCCTCCTTGTAATCGACCTCGGAACCGACCAGATATTGATAACTGAGCGGATCCAGCAATACCGTTACGCCTTCTTTCTCGACTTTCGTGTCGTCCTCGGCCGCCTCATCCTCAAAGCTAAAACCGTACTGAAAGCCGGAACAGCCCCCGCCGGTGACGTACACACGCAGCTTCAGCGCGGCATTGTCTTCTTCCTCAACCAGACTCTTCACCTTGGCGACGGCGCGCTCGCTGAGCAACAGGACCTGCGGAATATATTCGGCGACGACAGACATAACAAACCTCGGAGATAACCCTCGCCACGCGACGAGAGTTTCATGACACTAATAATGGGGTCGATTATCCGCTAATTTCAAGGCGCGAGCTTGCAATTTCACGGCAATAGAGCAACCTCACGGCAACAGGGCAACTATGTCCAAACCGGCGCTTTCCGGCAGGTCGAACATAATGTTCATGCACTGCACTGCTTGACCCGACGCGCCTTTCACCAGATTGTCCTCGACCACCAACACCACCACAGTGTTGCGATTCTGCGGCTTATGCAACGCAATGCGGCACACGTTCGAGCCCTTCACGCTACGCGTCTGCGGGTGGCTGCCGAGCGGCAAGACATCGACAAACGGCTCATTGGCATACCGTGTCTCGAAGGCCGCCTGGATGGCATCCAGCGAAACATCGGTAGTCAGTTCCGCATACAACGTCGAATGAATACCTCTGACGATCGGCAATAAATGCGGCACAAAGGTCAGTTGCACCGGCGCGCCGGCGATATCGTTCAAACCCTGCTCGATCTCGGGCAAGTGCCGATGCCCGGCCACGCCGTAGGCCTTAAAGCTATCGTTGACCTCGGCGAACAGATTGTCGATTTTGGCCTGACGCCCGGCGCCGCTGGCGCCGCTGGCCGAATTGGCGATCAGGCGCTGGCTATCGATCCAGCCCTTTTCCAGCAGCGGCAGAAAGCCCAATTGCACCGAGGTTGGATAGCAGCCCGGCGCGGCGATTAATTGCGCACCGCGAATCTGCTCGCGATTGAATTCCGGTAGACCATACACCGCTTGCTTCAGCAGTTCGGGCGCGGTATGCGGCTCGCCGTACCATTGCGCCCATAACTCGGCGTCGCGAATACGAAAGTCGGCCGATAGATCGATAATGCGCACGCCGCGCCGCAGCAGATCGGGGACTGTCTGCATCGCCACATTATGCGGCGTAGCGAAAAACACCACATCGCAGGCGGCCAATACTGCGGCATCCGGCACGCTAAAGCGCAAGTCTACATGCCCGCGCAGATTGGGATACAGATCGGCCACCGCCAACCCCTGCTCGGAGCGCGACGTGATGACCGTCAGCTCCGCCTGCGGATGTTTGGCCAGAATGCGCAATAACTCGACCCCGGTATAACCCGTGCCGCCGACAATACCTACTTTGACCACGATCTATCCTCTTAACCTAACGACCAGACCCAGCGGCCATGATAAAACATTGCCACCCGCGCGGATAAGGAAATTACTCGGTTAGAATACCGCGCTTTGCGACTTGAGATTGCGACATGCTCTGGCTCAAAGCCTTTCACATCATCGCCGTGGTTTGCTGGTTCGCCGGTATCTTTTATCTGCCGCGCCTATTCGTCAACCATGCGCTGACCACCGAGCAAGCGACCCGCGAACACCTGAAAATCATGGAGCGCAAACTGTATCGCTTCATCACGCCCTTTGCCTTTCTCACTATTGCGCTGGGCATCGCCATGGTGCTGCAAAACCCGGCGTATTACGCGCAGGCTGGCTGGTTAAAGATAAAACTGGTGCTGGTCCTGCTGCTGGCGTTGTATCACTGGCAGTGCGGACGCCTGGTGCGACGGTTCGCCGAGGATCGCATCGAGCACGGCCACGTCTATTACCGCTGGTTCAACGAATTGCCCGTATTGCTATTGTTCGGAATAATTATTCTTGCGGTGGTCAAACCCTTCTGATCGGGTAGTCAAACCACCGAGAGCAGCGCAGAATAAGGCGCCACATCGATTATCTTTGATGATTTGCTTGCGGGAGTCGCGCATGGATCCGAAACAGCCGGTATTTCTCTCCATCAATAGTCACGACCCCAGCGGCGGAGCCGGTCTGGTCGCCGATGTAGAGACCGCCACCAGCCTCGGCTGTCACTGCGTGTCAGCCATCACCGCATTAAACGTTCGCGACACTAAAAACCTGAAGGACCGCCAGAGCAGCGATACCGCGCTGATGATCGAGCAAATCCGCGTCGCACTCGAGGACTGCCCCATCGCCGCGATCAAAGTCGGCGACATCGCCACTATCGCGCAGGCCGAAGCCATTCATACTATTCTGGGCGAATACCGTAATATCAAAGTCGTCCTGGATCCAGTGCTGCATCATGGCGCGGAGGACGGCGATGTCGATGCGGCCGTGCGCCTACTATTATTGCCGCGCGCAACATTTACTGTCCTCAGCACCGAGCATATTCAGCAACTTTCGAGTGGCGGCGATAGCGTCAACGCCTACGTGCAGCAACTATTGGAGTTCGGTTGCGAGCATATATTAGTCACCGGCATCAAGGGTGACGCCAATAAACTGGTCAACCGTCTATTTTCCACGCGCGGTATCGATAAAGAATACAGCTGGGACTTGCTGCCGCAGTCCTTTCACGGCGCCGGCAGTACGCTGTCGGCAGCTATCACCGCTTACCTGGCGCATGGCTTCGATCTATTGGAAGCGCTTCAGCAAGGCCAGCAGTTCACTTGGCAAGCACTCGCCAATGCTCAACACGTAGGCCGAGGTTGTTTAATTCCAGATCGCTTATTCTGGTGTCGCCGCGCCGATTCATGAGCGATAACTCAACATAACGTTGCGCCGCGCTGTTCATTTGGCACTGGCATTGCGCCTCGCAGTGCCGGATAATTTCGGCGCCCGCAAATTTCAGTCGCAACTCGCTCGCCTACAGACACCGAGCCAGTACCTCTGTATCGAGAAGCTCAACATCATGCGTCCACGCTCCGAACAACTTTTTGCCGAAGCTCAACTTTACATTCCCGGCGGCGTCAATTCGCCGGTGCGCGCTTTTAAAGCCGTCGGCGGTTCGCCGGTTTTTATCGAGCGCGCGGCGGGACCGTATTTATTCGATGTCGACGGCAACCGCTACATCGATTACGTGTTGTCCTGGGGCCCGATGATTGCCGGCCACGGCCATGCCGCCGTCATCGCCGCCGTCAGCGAACGCTTGATCGATGGGCTGAGCTTCGGCGCGCCAACCGCGATAGAAATCGATCTCGCGCGCACGCTCTGCGAAATCATGCCGAATATGGATCTGGTGCGCATGGTCAGCTCCGGCACCGAAGCGACCATGAGCGCCATCCGGCTCGCGCGCGGCCATACCGGCCGCGATAAAATCGTTAAGTTCGAGGGTTGTTATCACGGCCATTCCGACTCGCTATTGGTAAAGGCGGGGTCCGGCGCACTGACGTTCGGCGTGCCGAGTTCGCCCGGCGTACCAGCGGCGCTCGCCGATCACACCATCACACTGAACTACAACGACAGCGCGCAAATACAGCAAACATTCGCCCAGATCGGCGAGCAAATCGCCTGCGTCATCGTCGAGCCGGTGGCCGGTAATATGAATTGCGTGCCGCCGCTGCCCGGCTTTCTCGAAACACTGCGCGCAGTGTGCACGCAATACGGCAGCGTACTAATTTTCGATGAGGTGATGACCGGCTTCCGCCTGGGGCTCACCGGTGCGCAGGGCTATTACGGCGTCGACGCCGATTTAACCACGCTCGGCAAAGTAATCGGCGGCGGCATGCCGGTCGGCGCGTTCGGCGGCAAGCGCGCCATTATGGAAAAAATTGCGCCGCTCGGTCCCGTGTATCAGGCCGGTACGCTGTCGGGCAATCCGGTGGCAATGGCGGCCGGTCTGGCGAATTTAAAAATTATCAGTCAGCCGGGGTTCTACGCCGAGCTATTCCACAAAACTGAAATGTTGGTGCAGGGCCTGCACGCCGCCGCGCAAAAAGCCGGCGTCCCTTTTACCACTAATCGAGTCGGCAGCATGTTCGGCGTATTTTTTACCGCCGAGCCACATGTCACTAATTACCGGCAAGTGATGGCCTGCGATACGCAACGCTTTAACCGTTTCTTTCACGGCATGCTGAACGAAGGCGTCTACCTGGCACCCGCCTCCTACGAGGCCGCGTTTATGTCGAGCGCGCACAGCGACGACGATATCGCCCACACCATCGCCGCCGCCGAGCGCGTAATGAAAACACTTTGAACCACCGACCATAGCGCCGCATCGCTAGCCAAAAGCCGCTGCCACACAACTATGACCGGCATTAACTGAGATCGATTATGAGCAAAAGTTTAACGCGCGCGCCCTTTCCTTCGACCCGCATGCGGCGCATGCGCGCGAGTGATTTTTCGCGGCGCTTGATGCGCGAAAATATACTGACGCCGAACGATCTCATCTATCCGGTATTCGTATTGGACGGTCAGAACCGTCGCGAGCCGATCGCCTCAATGCCGGGCATCGAGCGACTCAGCATCGATCTATTGCTGCAGGAAGCGCAGGAAATTCACGCGCTCGGCGTACCGGCTCTGGCATTATTTCCTGTGACGCCGAATCGGCAAAAATCGTTGTTGGCCGAAGAAGCCTACAACCCGGACGGTATCGCGCAGCGCGCGATAAAAACTTTAAAGGATGCACTGCCGGATCTCGGTATCATCACCGATGTCGCGCTCGATCCGTTCACCACGCACGGGCAGGACGGCATCATCGACGACAACGGCTACGTGCTGAACGACATCACCACCGAAATCCTCGTCCAGCAGGCACTGTCGCACGCCGAGGCAGGCGTCGATATCGTCGCGCCGTCCGACATGATGGATGGGCGTATTAGCGCCGTGCGCGCAGCGCTGGAAAGCGATGGCTTCGTTAATACGCGTATTCTCGCCTACTCCGCAAAATATGCGTCGAGCTACTACGGTCCGTTTCGCGATGCGGTCGGCTCGGCCGGCAATCTAAAAGGCGCCGACAAATACACGTACCAAATGGATCCGGCCAACAGCGACGAAGCGCTGCACGAGTGCGCGCTCGACCTCGCCGAGGGCGCCGATATGATTATGATTAAGCCCGGCATGCCGTATCTCGATATCGTGCGCCGCGTCAAAGACGAATTGGCGGCACCGACCTTCGTGTACCAGGTCAGCGGCGAATACGCCATGCATATGGCGGCGGCGCAAAATGGCTGGCTCGACGAAAGCGCGGTGATGATGGAATCACTGCTGTGTATCAAGCGCGCCGGTGCGGATGGTATTCTCAGTTATTTCGCCAAGCGGGCCGCGCAATTTCTAAATCGATAATTATTATCTGCGAGTTGCCGGTGCGTCGATTTAGCCCCATCAAGCGGCGCAAAAAATCATTCCTATCAAGATAGCCGCGAAAATGTTGGTGGCGAAAGTGCGCCTACACTGTGCGGGCAATTGAGATCGCGCGGTGAGGACTCGATTTCGCCGTCGTCGTCACTGAAACTACTCAAGACCAACAGCACCTTTAGTTTAATCCTGCGACTCGCCAATAAACTCGAAGCGGGCAATCAGCCGGCCATCCCTTTCGATCTGTTCGCCGAACATGGCCAGCGGCCGCACCCAGAGTCCGCCTTCGCCATATAACGCTCGATACACGACGTACTCCTCCAGGGTTTCGCTATGCCGCGCCTGATCGACGAGCTGATATAAGTTGCCCTTAAAGTGACGATAAATACCTTTGCGTAAAGTCTTCGCTTCGCTTGCCGCCATAAAATTCCTGCTCTCCGAATGTAAATAATGAATTGCCGCCAGCGTCATCCGACGAGGATCGTTGCGTAGTGCTTTACTCGATGCGCAGATGCTTCAGCAGCTCATCGATCATTTGCAGCGACAATCCCCAAATGCGCCGCCCCTGCCAGTCGTAACAGGGCAGCCGCAATTGGCGCCAACGAATATCGCCGCGATTGCGCGTGTCGGCCAGAAAGTGCAGCGGCACCCACAGCGCCGCGGCGACCTCGTGGTTGAAGGTCAGCGCCGGCTCGTCGTGCAAAACAAAGACATACGGCGTAATCATTATCGGCCGCGGACCGCGATGCGACGGCGTATAGATTTCCGATAAGCGCGCGACCGGTGCGCCGCGCCCGAGCTCCAGACCAATCTCCTCCGCCGTTTCGCGCACCGCCGCCGCCAGACTATGCCGATCCGCACCGCTTTGCATGCCGCCGGGAAACGCCATATGGCCGGACCAGGGATCGCCCGGGCGCTGCGCGCGCTCGATCATCAGCATCTCCAGACCAGCCGCTGTTTCGCGCAGTAAAATCGCCACCGCCGCGCGGCGCGCCCAGCGGCGCCACCATTTGCGCTGCGGCTGCAAACGCTGCAGCCGCTCGATGGCGCTATCGATAGACACAATCAACATTGTCTTTTTCACCAAACCCATAACACGCGGCCGTCGCGCTGAGGCAAAATATACATTTCTTTCTACGCGCGGAAATAGTTATGTCGCCCCCGTTAGTCGATCTGCATGATATCCAATTTAGCTACCGACTAGAGCCGGCCTTGCGCATTAAAGCGTGGACTTGGCGCAGCGGCGAGCACTGGGCCGTGGTCGGCGGTAACGGCGCCGGCAAAACCACGCTGGCGCGCTTGCTGCGCGACGATCTGCGCGCCCAGCGCGGCAGCCTCGAACTGGCGCCGGCTATTCGGCCGGAACTCGATATTATGTATGTGTCGTTCGATCTGCAGCGCGAATTGATCGAATTCGACAATCGCTATGACGACAGCGATGAACGCGAGGATGCGCACGATGTCGGTACCACCGTGCGCCAGGCCATTCTGCAAGGCCGCGCCGAAACACCGCAATATCAACAGTTGATTACAAACTTCGGACTCGCGCCGATTCTGCATCGCGGTATCCGCTTCATCTCCACCGGCGAAGGTCGCAAAACCTTGCTAGCGCGCGCGCTGCTCGCACAACCCAAAATATTGATTCTCGACAATCCGCTCGAGGGTCTGGACCGCAATATGCAGCGCGAGCTCTCCGCCGCCATCGAAAACCTGTTGGCCGGCGATACGCCGTTATTGTTGTTATTACCGCTCGGCTCAGCACTACCGGCAGGCATCAGCCACGTGCTGGAGCTGAAACACGGGCAAGTGGTAAGCAGCGGACCGCGCGCGCTTTTCAACAGCAGTATCGATAACGGTATAGCCGATGACGCATCGCAACCCTTACCGCCACCCTTGACCCGCGCCAAAGCTATCTCGTTAGACGCAGCGCCGATCGATATGCGCGGTGTTTCGGTCAGCTACAACGACGAAGCCGTATTGACCGATATTCATTGGCGCCTCGAGCGCGGCCAGCATTGCTGCATCAGCGGTCCGAACGGCGCCGGCAAATCGACGCTGTTGAATTTAATCACCGGCGACAATCACAAAGCCTACGGCCAACCGTTGTGGCTGTTCGGGCGCAAACGCGGCAGCGGCGAAACGGTGTGGGAATTGAAAGCCAACTGCGGCATCGTCAATACGCCGCTGCAACTCAACCATCTCGGGCGCCAGCGCGTGCTCGAAGTCGTGGCTTCCGGCCTGTACGATACGATCGGCCTGTACCAAAATTGCAGCGGCCGGGAAAAGGAATTAACGCTGGAATGGATTCATGCGGTCGGCCTGGACGATCTCGCGCAACATCGCTTCGACCAGTTGTCGTTCGGCGAACAACGGATGGCATTGCTGGCGCGCGCGATGGTGAAATCGCCGCCGCTATTGATTCTCGACGAACCATGCCTGGGATTGGATTTGGCGCATCGCCAGAAATTTCTGGCGCTGGTCGATCGCATCGCTCTGCAAGGCTACACGCAAATATTATTCGTCAGTCATGTGCCCGAAGATTTACCGGCGTGCATCAATCAATGGCTGCAGTTGACACCGCACGCAGCGAGCGGCAGCACCGCACGGATCAGCAGCACCGCACCGCAATAAAGGTTCAAGCAAATGAAAACCGGACCAGCAATCGCGGAAATCGCATCCGCGATTGCTCTGGTAAGCCTTAACGGCCGGGCAGCGCCTTGACTGCCACCTTTCTCAATACCAGCAAATCGGAAACCGTCAGCTGGCCATCGCCGATCCAGGTCGGATAAATATCGGCGCGCGCTATCTCGGTAGCGGTTAACGTCCGCGTTTTTATCAGGTGTTGCTGCAGCAACTCAACATCGGCGATATCGACCTTGCCATCGCCGTTGATATCGCCGGTGTGTGCGTATTGATCCGCGCCCGGATCATTAACTGCCTTAATAGTATTTCCCGTCAGAAAAGCGGGAAAGCCCTGTAACAAATACTTGAGCTTAGCCAGTGCTTGCTCCGCGCTGGAGCCGGTCAAACTGGGCAGCAAAGTACCATAAGTCGAATCCACCAAATTGTCATTTTCGTGGGGATCAACCGCGAGATTGTAAAACCTCCACCCATTGGCACCAGAGTCCTGGATCAATTTGTAACCGGCAAAATCGCGCACCGCAGCTTTGAATTGTCCAGTAAAAACCTGCGCAAAAGCAAACTCCCGCAATGTTTGTATCTGGCAATCCGTCGTGCACTGCTCTTGCAAAATCGACAGTAAACTAATCGAATCATGCTGCCATGATGGCGAACCGTCGAAATACACAGTGGGTAATTTACTGCGAGGAAAACCGGCCAGATCGAGCACCGTCATAAACACATCGGTGCCATTAACCAGGGCCTTGGAAATGCGGTTTTTTGAGACTACATCGGCACCGGCAATAATAAATGGGACATTCACACCGTCTTCATACACACTACCTTTCGCCCTGTTTCCCGTCAGATCGAAAGGCGACACGGCCATTTTTGGGGCAGAGCCATTGTCGCCCATAAAAATAACGGTCGTTCGCCCCATCTCTGCCGGAGGGATACTATCGAGTACTCGTCCAATCTCGGTGTCCATCGCCTCGATCATCGCGCGATAACAGCTTTGATCGTTGACGCCTGATATCCTGGTCGCGCAACCCGTTGTGTGGACAAGCTCAGGCGGCGGTGCGTTGAGCGGTGTATGCGCGGCGTTGAACGCCAATGTCACAAACCAGGGGCGCGTACCGCCGGACTGAGTGCGAATACCATTAAGCCATTGGATCGTATCGGTGGCATTTGTAGTGGTTGCATAGGTGGTTACTTTCACAGGGGTACTGACATTGACACAGCCAGCTTGGGTATAGGAGGCAGGATAATGCTGATCGCAATCGGAGTTTTCATTAAAAACGCTATTATTCTCGGCGTAATCGTAATAGGTTCCCGCGGTTGTTAGTGGATCAGTTGTTGGGAGAATTTGCGGGCCAAGCACACCCTTATATTTGTCGTATCCCATCGTCACCGGATCCGGCACAGTGCCATCGGCTCCCGCTAAACCCCATTTGCCAAACAAGGCTGTGGCATGATGATTGTTGGTGTCGAGATGCAGCACCCTACCGAGCGTAAACTCTTTGTTCTGCAGCTTGCCTGAAGTCTCTACAACCCCCGTACGAATGCCATATCGCCCAGTCTGCAGAGAAGCACGGGTAGCCGCGCAAACCGGGTTTACCCAAGCATTGCGAAATAAAATACCTTGCGCCGCCAAGCGGTCGATCCTCGGCGTCTCCGGCACCGACTCACTACCCACTAGCGACTTGTAAGCCCCAATCATATCGACACCGACATCGTCGGCGATGATCAGCAGAATATTATGCGGCGTGAGCGGTACGTCATCGGCAACAGCTAACTGGGTTACTACCATCAACACAATAGCGATACTTGTGCGCAGAATGTCCGCGCAGCACCGCAAAAAAAAAGCACCTTTTGAGCGCACGATCATATTCATAATTGTTGAGAGCTCCTTGTCATTATTAAATGTTTTTTATTGTTCGCTCAATTTTGAATGCTCTTTATAGGTTGTAGTGACATAACGTGGCCATTTAAATCAACATAGTAACTGTTTACCGGGTCGATCTTGAAGGTATCGAGTAACTGTTCATCGCTTAAAGGGCCTTCAATGGGCGCAAGGAAATACATTATTTGCACTGTCAGATCGCTTAACAGCGGTGTGAATGGCGTTTGGTTAGCTGGGGAAGAAAAGCCTTTTTGCGCAGTTAGTAGCACATTGATAGTATTGGTACCGTTGTCATTAGAGACGATATTTTGCGCAATTTGAATGTACGGATTGTGGCTGTTGGGCAGAATTACTGGAGGGTGAGAAGCATCGAGGTAAGCAGCCGATTGCGGATAAGTAATAGCAAGCTGCAAGCCACCAACCGAAGTTATGCCCGTTAAATCATAAGGGGCAATCGATACCATTACAGGCCTACTGTAAACGGCAAATTGAGAATTGTAAGCTTCAGTTTTAGCAGCATCGCCGACGCCTGCCAAAATCTCAACGGGAATACTACTTAAATCGCCCTCCTGCCCTACTCCAGTATTGGTTAGTTTATTGTTAGACTCTATGGCCACTGTGGCGGAGCCAACAGCCAGCGGTAATGCTTCGCCCTGGTGCGGACCATCCTCCGAAACAACTAATGGCACACTGACAAACCAACCGCCATCAAATGGTTTCACTGGAAGAGCACCGTTTATAGCGCTGTAATTAAGTATGCTCCCGTAATCCGGAAATGCTTTAAATACACCATTCGAATTTAGCACAAATGAATTGCCATCATGATCGGTTAATGTGATCTGGAGATCGCCCGCACGCAAATTCTGATTGCCCTTAGCGTTGCGCTGAATGCCACCCAAGCCAAGTACGAGAGTATCTCCGGAGCGTACTGCGTTTGGAATCGGATATGGTTGTACACAGCCTGTGATGCAGGTTGTTGCAGCCAGTGCGAGGCAGGCTCCGCGCAAGTATTGCCGGTACGAGATCGGTTGGTTATGCATCATCTTTGCTCACCCAAGATAAGTCTATGTTTATGTATGTATGGTGGAAGCACGTCAGAACGTGCCGCTGTATTATTGATTGTTGTATTTTTGATCTTTGTATTATTAATTTTTGTGTTACGCACATCCGCACATTTGAAATGCACGGGCAACAGCAAACCAAATGTTTAAGAATTATTAGCGAATAAACGGACAGCCAAATCCACTGACGAAAATAGCGCTACTAGCACTTTAATCGACGCTTATTTATTGCGGGAACTACAGCAGGAAGTGGATTCCGGTTCCAATCATTATCCATCGGCATCCGCTTCATAAAATCGGCTGCCCAGCTCAATCAATTCCGCTCCGTCTTCGATTTTTATTAATTTGAAACTGTTTTTATCCTAAAGCTACCGGCGACCGTAACACATTTAACCAGTGCACAAAAGCGTAGAGTAAAAAATATTATTTTTAAAACAAATTCTGAAACCAATGCTGCAAACCATTTAAAGGACTGCAATTGGTACCCTGCTCAGTGGGCGCGGTGCCGTCCAGAAACGGCACGTAGCGCGCACCGTCGCAATTTTCGCTGCTCAATAAACCAGTGGCATCGTCGACCCAGGCGTACTGCACGCCGGCGGGCGCTTCAAAATTCAGCGGCACATGGCTCGTCTCCGCCATAAAACCCAGCCACGCTTTTAATGCGCCGGTGGCGCCGGTAAGGCCGGTGGATTTATTATCGTCGCGCCCCATCCAGACCACAGCGAGGTAATCGCCGGAAAAGCCGGCGAACCAGGAGTCGCGCAAATCGTCGGTGGTACCGGTTTTACCGGCGACGCGGAAATTCGGCAACACATTTTTAGCAACGCGCGCCGTACCCTCCTGCATCACCTCCTGCATCGCGTATTGCAGCACATGAATTGCAGCGGGCGATACTGCCTGCACCGGCTTTTGCGGAAAACGCGCCAGCGGCGTGCCTTCGACATCGGTGATGGTGCGAATGCTACGCAGGCCCGCACTCACGCCCTGCGCCGCGATGGTTTGATACATCACCGCGACTTCCAGCGGCGATAATTCGCCGGCGCCGAGAAACACCGATGGCACCACCGGCATTTCGCGCTCGATGCCGAGCCGCTGCGTAGTAGCCAACACTTTCGGCACCCCCAAATCCATGCCGAGATGCGCGGTCGCGGCGTTGTAGGATTCCGCCAGGGCAAAATGCAGCGGCACCGCGCCGTGAAATTGTTTATCGTAATTTTTCGGCTGCCAGCGTCCACCCGGCACTTTGATATCGACCGGCGTATCGTCCAATTTAGATATCAGCGTGTAACGCTTACTTTCGATGGCGGTTAGGTACACGGCGGGTTTCGCCAAAGAGCCGATCGAGCGCACCGCATCCAATGCGCGATTGAAACCCGCGTAATGCATCTGCCGGCCGCCGACCAGCGCAACCACTTCGCCGCTGACCACATCAGTGACCACCACCGCACCTTCCAAGCCTTTTTCTTTCGGGTCGAGCTGCTGCAATGCTTTCGCCAAACTGCGCTCGGCATGCCACTGCACCAGTGGATCGAAGGCGGTAAAAATGCGCAGACCGCGCACTTGCAAATCGCTCTCCTGATAATCGCGGCGCAATTGTCGGCGTACCAAGTCGAGATAACCGGGATGCAAACTATCGGCGGCGTTACTTTTGGCGAGTCCCAGACCGCGCTTGATCGCCGCCTGATACTCGCCATCGTCGATAAGCTTTTCGTCGGCCATCATTTTCAACACGAGATCGCGGCGCGCCTGCGCGCGCTCCGGCGAGCGCCACGGATCGTATTGCGACGGCCCCTTGACCAGACCGACCAGCATGGCGATCTGATCGCTGCGCAACTCTTCGATGGGGCGGTTGAAATAATGTCTGCTCGCTAACGCAAAGCCGTGCAACGGCCGCGGCCCTTCCTGGCCCAGATAAATTTCGTTCAGGTAAGCTTCGAGAATAGTATTTTTGTCGTAGTGATATTCAACCAATAAAGCCATTACGGCTTCATTCAACTTGCGCCACAACGAGCGCTCGTTGGTCAACAAAACGTTTTTCACCAATTGCTGCGTCAACGTACTGCCGCCCTGCACGGTATGGCCGGCGCGCAGATTGGCAAAAGTCGCGCGCAACAAACCGCGCGGCGATAAACCCCAATGCTGATAAAAGCCGCGGTCCTCGACCAGCATTAAGGTATTGGTCAGCAGCGGCGGCACATCGCCGAGCTGCACTAGCACGCGATCCTCGCTGGTGGTGAACATGCTGCCCAGCGACATCGGCTCCAGACGCGCCAGATCGAGCGCTTTATCCTGACCGTCGCGCAGCGACACCACGCGTTGACCGGAGATCAGAATCTGCAACACCTGCGCGGGCTCTGCGCCATCTTCGAAACTAAAAGCACGCCGATAGATTTTGAAGCTGTTGGCCTGACGTACTTCATCGCCGGATTGCTGCAGAGTTTTGCCGTTGCGATAGCCGAGCAAATCCAACTCGCGCTGTAAATCCTCGGGCGCCAGCGGCATTTCAGGGTAAAGATGCAATTCGCGCGCATACACTTGCGCCGGCGCCTGCCACAGGCGCGCGGACAATTTGCTGCGCACCTGACCATCCAGATAGACGGCGATAATAGCTAGCACAACGAGACCGACCAACGCCAGCTTGAGCGACCATCCGAGCCAGAATTGCCAGCGTAGAATATTGGATTTAGCTTTATTTTTGCGCGTGCCTTTAGCTTTTCGACTAGCCATCGTGACGATTTAAAACCCGAAAAATAATGATTGCCGAACCGCACCATTGCAATCGGCAGGGCGGCAGGGATAATAGTGGCCTTCGCTAACCAGGGAAAGCATTTTGATGACCAAACGTTACCATGTTTACGGCGTGGGCGCCGCGCTAGTAGATACCGAAATCGAAGTGAGCGACACCGATCTCGCCACCATGGCAGTCGAAAAGGGCTTGATGACGCTGGTCGATGAGCCGCGCCAGGCGCAACTGCTCGATCATCTCAGCGATCATTTGGTGCATTCTAAACGTGCCAGCGGCGGCTCCGCCGCCAACACCATCATCGCCATCGCACAATTCGGCGGCAGCGCATTTTATTCCTGCAAGGTCGCCGACGACGAAAACGGACAGTTTTATCTGCGCGATTTGCGCGCGGCCGGCGTCGACCATCGCGATGATCCCATAGATAAAAACTCGACCGGCCAAGCCGGCATCACTGGTAAATGTCTGGTGTTGATCACCCCCGATGCCGAGCGCTCGATGAATACCTTCCTCGGTATCAGCGCCACGCTATCCGAGCACGACTTGACGCCAGAGGCGATCGCGGCCTCCGCCTACGTTTATCTCGAGGGCTATCTGGTAACGTCGCCGACCGGCCGCGCCGCCGCTATCCGCACCCGCGAAATCGCCGAACAACACGGCGTGAAAACCGCACTGAGCTTTTCCGATCCGGGTATCGTCGCGTATTTTCGCGATGGCCTGCGCGAAATGCTTGGCGTGCGCGTCGATTTATTATTCTGCAATCGCGACGAAGCTCTGAGCTGGGCACAAACCGACAACTTGGAGGCGGCTATCGAGAGCCTAAAATCGATCGCCAATACGTTTGCAATTACGCTGGGCGCAGAGGGCGCATTGGTCTACGACGGCACGACTCTGCACAACGTTGCGCCGTGCAAAGTCAAAGCGATCGATACCAACGGTGCCGGCGACATGTTTGCCGGCGCGTTTTTATATGGCATCACGCAGGGACAGAGCTATGCCGAGGCCGGTCGCCTGGCGAGTCTGGCCGCGGCGACGGTGGTATCGGACTATGGCCCGCGCTTAAGCACCGACCAACAACGTCAACTACTCGCCCAATTGTAGCAATCGAAGAGTTGCAGTAATCGCAGAGTTGCCATAATCGCGCAGCTACAAAAAATAACCGTACGATCTTTATATTATCCGTAGGGGCGGACGCACAGGTCCTCCCCTACGTTGTTTGAATATTTTATTTCAAAAGCCCCGCTACTTTAAAAGCCCCCGTTATTTCAAAAGAAAGTCGCGCAGACGATTGTCGCTAAACATCCGCACCAACGTATCCGATAACAACTCGTTAATATACTGCTCGTTTTCCTCCGCATCCGGCTTGGTTACCGAGCGCCGTTCGCTCTCCGATTGATATCGCCCACTGAAAGTTTCGCCCTGTTTGGTGACATCGGCGCGCAATACCGCCGTCAATTTAAGTGCATTGCCGACCGGCTGCTGAATCGGTAGATAGCTGATTGTTTCGACTACGATATTCAACTGCGCGGCACTGGGATCCGGGCTATTCACCACATACCCCTGCGAGGCCAGCAAACCGTTCGCGGCGCGCGTCAGCGCCTGTTCAAGATCGTTACCGATAGTGATATTGGCAGTGGCGCCGTATACACCGCCCAACGAACCCAACACTTTATTTTGACGCTGATCGGACGCACTGACGATAATCGGCCGACCGCTGCCCAGCGCTTCGCCAGACACCGTTAACACCGGTTGCACGTTGATGCGCTGTGGACTCTGCGCGCAGCCCGCGGCAAAAACTATTGTCAACACTATCGCCAATCGCCGCATAATTTTGTTCATCATTGCTCGCAATCCTGTTTAATGTAAAAAAATAAGCACGCCAATTCTAAAACCAAATTTTAAGGCGCAACGCACTCAAGATAATCTGCCCCTAATTTTTTTTAACTGCGCCCGATCGCTCACTGCCCCGGCGACGCGGTACCCAGTATATTAACCACTGGAAATGACGCCTTATAGAACCGACCCTCTTCATCGAGCAGCGTGATATTGATTTTATCGCCAGCGCGAAAGCTGCGTTTTAAATTGATCAGCATCAAATGATAGCCGCCGGGAGCAAATATTTGTTGACCATGCGCAGGTATTTCGAGGCGCATGACCCGCTCCATTTGCATCATGCCATCGACTTGATGACTTCGATGAATTTCCGTTTGACCGGCACCATCGCTGGTGACGGCCACGATCGCGACCGGGCGATTACTGGTATTAACCAACTTCATAAAGGCCGCTGAGGTACTTTGCCCGGGCGGCATTTCACGCACGTAGGCTTCGCGCATTTGCAGGGTCTCCACCGACCATGCGAAATTACTCAGCGACAATATGCCCAGCGACGACAGCAGCGCCGCTATAAATCCCATTCTCTTCATCGAGCTGCTCCGCTGACATAAACTCGCGGGTACTATACCAGCATAACTTCGGCAGCTTCGATGCTCATCGCGATCGGGAGCGACCGTCGCTTGCGGCCTCGATCACAGCCTGCGCATTTAATCCCGTCCGACAATTGTGACAATCGTTGCGCCACGACGATATCCACTACAATGCACAAGGGAACTTCGCCTACAGCGATAGTCGAAGCTCAAATTTTTTTACTTTTGGCCAAGCCGTCCCGCGTATGCTCAATCGTCGCCTGCCGCTACTTCTATCTCTGCTTCTGTGCGCCCTGCTGTCGCAGTTCTGTATCGCCGCCGGCGATCCCTTTAAAAGCCCCGGACGCAATAGCGATCTGGTGGCACACGATGAATTTCTGCCGGTCGACCAGGCGTATAAACCGAGCGCCAACTTTCAAAGCGGCAAGCTGGCGATACACTGGGAAATCGCCGAGGGCTATTACTTATACCGCCATCAATTCGCCTTTAGCGCCGATGGGCAAGCACTCGACGCGACGATCCCGGCCGGCAAAGCTAAAGAGGACGAATTTTTTGGCCATGTCGAAGTGTATTACCACGGCATCGACATCATTTTAGAAGCACTACCCACCCATCCTTTTACGCTGGCGATCACTTCACAGGGCTGCGCCGATGCCGGCCTCTGTTATCCGCCTGCTACGCGGTTCTTTCGGATCGACCCCGCGGCCCAAACGGCAGCAGCTACTACCGCACCGACACCCACCATCAATGGTGCAGCCATAGACCCAACCTCGGCCAGTGCCGCCACCAGTATTGGTGCCTGGCTGACCATTTTGCTGTTGGCCGCATTGGGTGGTGCGACGCTGAATTTGATGCCGTGCGTATTCCCGGTGTTAAGCCTGAAGGTGTTGAGCTTTGCCAATCATCGCGATCAACGCCAAGCGCTCCATGGGCTCAGCTACATGGCCGGCGTAATCGGTAGCTTTCTACTGGTTGCGGGATTATTGCTTGGTTTAAAAGCGGCCGGTCGCGCGGTGGGCTGGGGCTTTCAGCTCCAGGAACCGTGGTTTGTCGGTGCGCTTGCCTATCTGTTTTTTGCCATGGGGTTAAGCCTGTCCGGATTTTGGGCGCTGGGCGGCAGTTGGATGGGATTGGGCGGCAAGCTCGCCGAGCAGCCCGGCTACAGCGGTAGCTTCTTCACCGGCGTACTGGCTACGTTAGTCGCCAGCCCCTGCACCGCGCCATTTATGAGCAGCGCACTAGGATTTGCGGTCACGCAGCCAGCGCTACCGGCCCTGAGCGTATTTGCCGCGCTGGGTTTCGGCATGGCGCTACCGGTACTACTGCTTTGCCTGAACCCCAAATTGCTCGCCCGCATCCCCAAGCCGGGCGCCTGGATGGTGCGCTTTAAGCAGGTGTTGGCGTTTCCACTGTATGCGACGGCTATCTGGTTATGCTGGATCGTTGGCCGCCAAACCGGCGCCTCCGGCATGGCACTTATTTTAGCTGGCGCGCTGCTTCTGACCCTCGGCTTATGGTTATGGCAGTTCGGTACCTTTTCGCGCGTCGTCGCAGCGCTTAGTTTTGCGCTGATGGTCGCGAGCTTGAACGATTCGTTATTGAAAGCAACCTCGAGCGCCCCCGACAACGCCGCCGCAGAGACTCAACCTTACAGCGCCGCGACACTCGCCAGCCTGCGTGCGGCCAGTAAACCGGTCTTCCTAAACGTCACCGCCGACTGGTGCATTACCTGTTTAACCAACGAAAAAATCGCGCTCAGTAGCCGCTCTGTGAAAGAGGCTTTCGCCAGTCATGGCATCACCTACTTAAAGGGCGACTGGACGCATTACGATCCGGCGCTCACCGCGCTGCTTGCTCAGTTCGGCCGCAGCGGCATTCCGCTGTATGTGTTTTTTCCAGCCGATGCGCGCGCCAAGCCGATCGTACTGCCGCAACTATTGACACCCTCGACCGTGGTCGAGGCCTTGACGCCAGCCACCCCACCCGTCGCCGCGGCTGGCTTTTAATAGCGATCACATCATTTGCATCTATCCTCAGCGCGACCGCATTGAGTTCAATTCACCGCAATTACGTTGATTATGGCGGCATAATCGGCAAACTTGAGTTGCATCGCCCTATTCTTTTCATGCACAATCGCCCCCGCAAAGGCCGCCACAGAGCTGCCAGCGAACAATAATCTCGGGCTGACTGCGGAGAGTACATGGCTTCAATCCTGGTTCTGCATGGACCCAACCTGAATCTATTGGGAACCCGCGAGCCCGAAATCTACGGCGCCGCGACCTTAGCCGAGATCGATCGCCAACTCACCGCGCAAGCGGCCACTGCCGGCCATCAGTTACAAAGCCTGCAGAGCAATGCCGAACACGCTTTGATCGATCGCATTCACGCCGCGCGCCTCGACGGTACGCACTTCATCTTGATAAACCCGGGCGCCTTCACGCATACCAGCATTGCGCTGCGCGATGCTTTACTGGCGACGGCAATTCCATTCATCGAATTGCATTTATCCAATGTGCACGCGCGCGAAGCTTTTCGCCAACACTCGTATTTATCGGACATTGCCGTCGGCGTTATCTGCGGCTTTGGCCCGCACAGTTACACCCTGGCGCTGCAGGCCGCGATTGCGCGCCTCGCCAAACCCTGACCTAAACCGCAGCCCCTTTTCAAAACACTAGAGAGCAACGATGGATATACGCAAAGTTAAAAAGCTGATCGAACTGCTTGAAGAATCCAATATCGACGAAATCGAAATCAAAGAGGGCGAAGAATCGGTGCGCATCAGCCGCAACCGCCCGAATAATCAGCCGCAATTTTTTGCCGCGCCGCAGATGATGGCGCCGACGCCCGCGCCTGCACCGGCGGCCGCTCCGGCACCAGCCGCCACCGCCGAAGCGAAACCCGTAAGCAGCGGGCACGTCGTCAAATCGCCGATGGTCGGTACTTTCTATCGCGCCGCGTCGCCGGGCTCGCCGGTATTTGTCGAGGTCGGCAAACACGTCAAAGTAGGCGACGTCATTTGTATCGTCGAAGCGATGAAAATGATGAACCAGATCGAGGCCGACAAAGCCGGCGTCGTCGAAGCCATTTTGGTCGAGGACGGTCAACCCGTGGAGTTCGATCAGCCGCTGATCACCATAGTGTAATGATCGCGCGACCCTTTACAGGTCGCACGTCGACCGATGCTATACACAGATTGATTCCTGGGACATTTCATGCTCGATAAAGTCGTCATCGCCAACCGCGGCGAAATCGCTCTACGCATTCTGCGCGCATGCCGCGAACTCGGCATAAAAACCGTGGCGGTTCACTCCACCGTCGATCGCAATTTAATGCATGTGCGCCTGGCCGACGAGTCGGTCTGCATCGGCCCGGCGCCATCGCCGAAAAGTTATTTAAACGGACCCGCAATCATCAGCGCCGCCGAGGTCACCGACGCGGTCGCGATTCACCCCGGCTACGGCTTTCTGGCGGAGAATGCCGATTTCGCCGAGCAGGTCGAGAAAAGCGGCTTCGTATTCATCGGCCCGACCGCCGATGTCATCCGCTTGATGGGCGACAAAGTGTCGGCGATCGCGGCGATGAAAAAGGCCGGTGTACCGACCGTGCCCGGCTCGGACGGACCGATCACAGAGGATAACGAGCGGACGCTTAAAATCGCCAAGAAAATTGGCTACCCGCTGATCATCAAGGCCGCTGCCGGTGGCGGGGGCCGTGGGATGCGCGTCGTGCACAGCGAAGCCGCACTGCTGAACGCGGTGTACGTCACGCAGTCGGAGGCAAAAGCCGCGTTCGGCGACGATACCGTGTATCTCGAAAAATTTTTAGAAAATCCGCGCCACGTCGAAATCCAGGTGCTGGCGGATGGCCAAGGCAACGCGATTGCACTCGGAGATCGCGATTGCTCGCTGCAGCGCCGCCACCAGAAAGTATTGGAAGAAGCGCCGGCACCGGGCATTCCCGATAAAGTACGCGCGGATGTCGCCAAGGCCTGCGTCGATGCTTGTATCGCCATCGGTTATCGCGGCGCCGGTACGTTCGAATTTTTATACGAAGATAATCGCTTTTATTTCATCGAAATGAATACGCGCGTGCAAGTCGAACACCCCGTCACCGAAATGGTGACCGGTATCGACATCATCAAACAGCAATTGCGCATCGCCTCCGGCGAGAAACTATCGATCGTGCAAGAAGACGTGAAGATCTCCGGTCACTCCTTCGAGTGCCGCATCAACGCCGAGGATCCGAAAACCTTCGTGCCCTGCCCCGGCAAGGTCACGCATTTTCATGCGCCCGGCGGCCCGGGCGTGCGGGTCGATTCGCACCTCTATAGCGGCTACACGGTGCCACCGAATTACGATTCGATGATCGCCAAAATCATTACCTACGGCGACACTCGCGACGAAGCATTAAATCGCATGCGGCAGGCGCTCGACGAACTGGTGGTGGAAGGCATCCGCACCAATCAGGATCTACAACGCCAATTAGTGCGCGACGCCGGTTTCCGCAAGGGCGGCGTCAATATTCACTACCTGGAAAAGAAGCTGAAATCCTGAGTGAGCTGGCTACAGTTAGTTTTTGAAAGCAATCGCGAACAGGCGCCCGCGCTCGAGGATGCTCTGCTGGGGCTGGGCGCGCTATCGGTCACCCTGCAGGATAGCGCCGACGAGCCGGTTTTCGAGCCCGGCATCGGCGAAACGCCGCTGTGGCAAGCGACTAAATTACTTGCTCTATTCGATGCCGAGCAGCAGACCGACGCATTGATCGATGCGCTGCGACAACTTATAAAACCACTGCCCGCCTGGCGTGCCGAACAGCTCGAAGATCAAGCGTGGGAGCGCGCCTGGATGGCGGACTTCCAACCGATGCGCTTTGGTGAGCGGCTATGGATTTGCCCAAGCTGGGCAGAGCCGCCGGATCCGAGCGGCATTATTCTCGCGCTCGATCCCGGTCTCGCGTTCGGCACCGGCACCCATCCCACTACCGCGCTATGCCTGGAGTGGCTCGACAGCCAGCCGTTAGAAAACTGCACGGTTATCGATTACGGCTGCGGCTCGGGCATTCTCGGCATTGCCGCGCTATTGCTCGGCGCTCGCCAGGTGATCGCCGTCGATAACGATCCGCAGGCGCTGCTCGCTACGCGCGACAATGCCGAGCGCAATCGCATCGCGCCGGAAAAGTTAACCACTTATCTGCCCGAACAAGTGCCGGCCGATTGCCACGCCGATGTCGTCGTGGCGAACATTTTAGCCGGACCGCTACAGAGCCTGGCGCCGTTACTGACGCGCTTAACGCAGCCCGGTGGCAGATTGGCGCTGTCGGGAATTCTCGCCGAGCAAGCGGAAACAGTCGCTGCCGCTTACCACCCCGCCTTCGCATTGCAGCCTATCGTCCAACGCCAGGAATGGACCCGCATCGACGGGGTAAAAAACCGCTAAATCGGTGCGCGCATAGTTTTTCGATAGTTTGGTTTTGCGATAGCTTGTAACAGGATTTGCGGCGCAAGTTCGCAATCCAGAACGAGCGCGTGGCACGGCAATCGCTAGCAGCTAATCTCAATGACATCGAGATCCTGTGAAAGGATCAATTTTTTAGGTATCTTGCCAGCGATGGATCATCGTATTACCCAATGCCCGCGCTGCGGCACATCCTTTCGCGTCACCGAAGCACATCTGGCCGTCGCCGCCGGCGCGGTGCGCTGCGGCTCCTGTCTGCATATTTTTAATGCCCGTGAACACTGGGTCGAGGATAAACCCGCACCGCCATCCGAACCGGAAGCGCCGATCAGCGCGCAATCGCTCGAGGAATTCACCATCGATGACGATGCACTGTTCGACGACGACACGCCGTTATTCGCCGAGGACAACGAACCTGCCCGCAGCACTAGCGGCGTTATCTTTAATCCTATCGACGACGACTTTGCGCTGATCGACGATAGCGCGCCGGAACAGCTGACGTCGAACTTTATCGAACTGAACAGCTGGGAGCAGGATATCGGCAGCAGCTTCGACAGCGCCGCGGAAACCGACGACGAACCGCCCAATAACGACGAAGCCTGGACTCAAAACTTACTGCGCGACGACGCATCGCCATTTGCACCATCGATAGCGGCCGATCGCTCGATGCTTGAAGATTACGGCGATGCCATTCTGGAGCAGGTGCCCGAAACCGAAGAAACAGAGCTGAACGCCGAGTTCCTCGATATTCCATCCATCGGCAGTAGCGCAAGCCCCGCGAATACCGCCGCTCAATCTGTCGACAATCTTGGCGAACAGCAGCCTATCGATGAGACCGAACCTCTGGTTATGGACTCGCTATACGCAACAGAGCCGCCAGTGCCGGCGGCGGAGACCAATCCGCTACACCATCTACACGACCTGCACGATCTGGGCGCAGAGCCCTTGCAACTCCATCGCTTCGTGCACGAGCCGCGCTGGCCCAAGGTGTTGTGGAGCCTGGGCCTGATCGCCGCATTGGTTCTATTGATCGGCCAATCGATCTATGCGAACTTCGATACACTGGCTCACAGCAACGCACGCCCTTGGCTGGCGCGGGTCTGCGCGCTGGCAAACTGCCGTCTGCCGCCGCAATCCGATCTTGCGCAAGTCCGCGCCAGCAGTCTTATCGTCCGCAGCCACCCCACGCAACACGGTGCGCTGGCGGTGGATGCCATCATCACCAATCTCGCAACCTTTCCGCAGCCTTATCCTTTACTGCAACTGCAGTTCGCCGATCTCAACGGCGTCCCGGTCGCTGGCCGGCGCTTTACGCCAGCCGAATATTTGGCCGGCGAGCTGAACGGTTCGCAACTGATGCCAGTGCAACAACCCGTGCATATCGCGCTGGAAATCGTCGACCCCGGTCCGCGGGCGGTAAATTATTCGCTGACTGTAGCGCCGGCCAATAGCGCGCCTTAACGGCAAAATCGCGCACTAAACGTCGAGAAATTTGCACCGAGCCCTTTATCCAGGCTTGGTCAGCAGGTATGATAGCGCCCTCTTTTCGCTGCTCCCCCACACCTCCGGATCGTCCAATGCCCCCGGATCGTCCAACGATTGCAATTGGTCACTACGTATTAAGTAGTCCCGTGGTGTTGGCGCCAATGGCGGGTGTAACCGATCGCCCCTTTCGGCAACTGTGTCGTCGCTTTGGCGCCGGCCTCGCCGTTTCGGAGATGGTAAGCAGCGACGAGACGCTACTACAGACGCGCAAATCGCGCCTGCGGCTGGATCACATCGGCGAGGATGGGCCGATCTCCGTACAAATCGCCGGCAGCGATCCCCAGGCGATGGCGGAGGCAGCGCAGCGCAATGTCGATAACGGCGCCCATATCATCGACATCAATATGGGTTGTCCGGCAAAAAAAGTATGCAAACGCGCGGCGGGCTCGGCTTTGCTGCGCGACGAATCACTGGTAGCTGCGATCTTGGAAGCTGTCGTCGGTGCGGTCGATGTGCCGGTGACACTGAAAATTCGCACCGGCTGGTCGCTCGACGAGCGCAACGGCGAAAGCATTGCGCGCATCGCCGAGGCCAGCGGGATCAAGCTACTCGCCGTACATGGACGCACGCGCGCCTGTCGCTTCGAGGGTGCGGTGGAATACGACACCATCGCAGCCATTAAAGCGGCAGTGAAAATTCCGGTGCTCGCGAATGGCGACATCGATTCACCGGGAAAAGCCGCTGCGGTGCTGGCTTACACCGGCGCCGACGGCGTCATGATCGGCCGCGCCGCCCAAGGTCGCCCTTGGTTGTGCGGCCAGATAGCGGATTATCTGCGTAACGGCGCCTATGCGCCCGATCCACGCGCAGACGAACTACAGCAGATATTGCAAGGTCACCTGCAAAATCTGCACGAGTTTTACGGAGAGCCCATGGGCGTGCGCATCGCGCGCAAACATGTGGGCTGGTATCTTGCAACCCAGCCCTCAGGTGCCAGTTTTCAGCGGACATTCAACGCGCTCGAAACTGCGATGGATCAGCATCGCGCTCTCGACCTATTTTTTGCGAGATTGACGACCGAAGAGGAATTAGCCGCATGAACAACAGTGAGCGATTTATTAATGGCGCAGCAGCCGGACAAACCGAAGCCCTGTCCGGCGCCGAACTGCAAAAACAACATTTAACCCACGCGCCGGTTTCGCAGGCACAGACTTTGCGCGACAGCGTAGCGATTGCACTGAGCAATTACTTTCAGCACTTAGATGGCCAGCCGGTCACCGACGTCTACAACATGGTGTTATCCGAAGTCGAAGCGCCGTTGCTGGAAGAAGTATTGCGTTACACCCGCAACAATCAAACTAAAGCAGCGGTATTGCTCGGACTCAATCGCGGCACGCTGCGTAAAAAATTGAAACAGTACGACTTGCTGTAAGCCATTGGTAAAAATATAAAGGGGTGAATTTTCACCCCTTTATTATTTAAACAATCTGTACTGCACGCCGGCAACATCTGTACATCGCTTGCAATAGTTTTCGAATCAAACCACCGCCATCGTTTTATCCAACTCCGGTATCGAGAGCCAGCATGAGTAATCCTTCCGATTCAAATCAAGCCAAAGTAAAGCCAGCCGATTTAACGCAAATAAAGCGCGCCTTGATCAGCGTGTCCGATAAAGCCGGCATCGTCGATTTCGCGCAAAGCCTGGACGCGCTCGGCGTGGAATTACTGTCCACCGGCGGCACTTACCAATTGTTGAAAAGCAATGGCATCGCAGTGGTGGAGGTTTCGGAGTACACAGGTTTTCCTGAAATGATGGATGGCCGCGTAAAAACCTTGCATCCGAAAGTGCACGGCGGCATTCTCGGTAGGCGCGGCCAAGACGATGCGGTGATGGCGCAACACGGCATCAAACCGATCGATATGGTGATCGTCAATTTGTATCCCTTCGAGCAAACCGTGGCGAAACCGAATTGCAGTCTCGAAGAAGCGATTGAAAATATCGATATCGGCGGCCCGACCATGGTGCGCGCGGCGGCCAAAAACAATGCCTTTGTCGCCATTGTCACCAACGCTTCCGACTACAATGTGATACTGGCGGAAATGCACAATAACAACGGTGCGATTTCGCAAAAAACCCGCTTCGATTTAGCGATCAAAGCCTACGAACATACCGCCGCTTACGACGGCGCCATCGCCAATTATTTCGGTCGGCTGGTGCCGGGCGGCAGCGAACATTTCCCGCGCACGTTCAATCTGCAATTTCATAAAGCGCAGGATTTACGCTACGGCGAAAACCCACATCAGAACTCCGCTTTTTATGTCGAGAATTCTCCACCCGGAGCACCGGCGCGCGAAGCCAGTATCGCCACGGCGAAACAGCTGCAAGGCAAAGAGCTGTCGTACAACAATATCGCCGACACCGATGCGGCTTTGGAATGTATTAAACAATTCGCCGAGCCGGCTTGCGTCATCGTTAAACATGCGAATCCTTGCGGCGTCGCCATCGCAGCGACGATCGGCGCGGCCTACGAGCTCGCTTACGCCACCGATACCGAATCGGCGTTTGGCGGCATCATCGCATTCAATCGCGAATTGGATGCGGCCACTGCGCAGCTGATCGTCGATCGTCAATTTGTCGAAGTGATTATCGCGCCGAGCGTAGCAGCCGATGTCGGCGCAATCGTCGCCGCCAAGAAAAATGTGCGCTTACTAGTGTGCGGACAATGGGGCACTACGCGAGCGGATTTCGATTTCAAACGCGTCAACGGCGGTTTGTTAGTGCAGGATCGCGATCTCGGCGTGATCGGTGCCGGCGATTTAAAAATCGTCACCAAGCGTCAACCGACCGCCGCGGAAATCGGCGATTTATTATTCGCGTGGAAAGTCGCCAAATTCGTTAAATCGAATGCCATCGTCTACTGCAAAGACGGACGCACCATCGGCGTCGGCGCAGGCCAGATGAGCCGCGTCAATTCGGCGCGCATCGCCGCCATTAAAGCCGAACACGCCGGCCTTCCGGTAGCCGGCGCAGTGATGGCATCGGATGCATTCTTTCCGTTTCGCGACGGCATCGATAACGCGGCGAAGGTCGGCATCAGTTGCGTCATTCAACCCGGCGGCTCGATGCGCGACGAGGAAACCATCGCCGCCGCGGACGAGCACGGCATGGCCATGGTATTTACCGGCATGCGCCACTTTCGTCATTAGAGAGTCGGCATTAAAGAGTCGTCATTAACAGTCGCCACTAGCGGCCGCCACGAATAATTTTCCGCGCCGGTCGTTTTAAATAAAATGATCGCAATGCCACGGAACTGACAACAAGGGTCGACTATGAACGTGTTAATCATCGGCAACGGCGGTCGCGAACATGCATTGGCTTGGAAAGTCGCGCAGTCCCCGCGCGTCGCCGCGGTTTTCGTCGCGCCCGGCAATGCCGGCACCGCACGCGAAAACAAAGTGCAAAATGTCGCCATCGATACCATGGACTTTCCGGCGCTGCTGGCCTTTGCGCAAGACAACCGCATCGATCTGACTATCGTCGGGCCCGAGGCGCCGCTGGTGGCCGGCATCGTCGATTTATTCGAGGAGCATGGCCTGCGCTGCTTCGGACCGCGCAAAGGTGCCGCGCAATTGGAGGGCTCGAAAGCCTTCACGAAAGATTTTCTGGCGCGCCACAACATCCCTACCGCCGCTTATCAAAATTTCACGGAGTTAGAGCCCGCGCTCGCTTATCTGCGCGCGCAGGGCGCACCGATCGTCGTAAAAGCCGATGGGCTAGCGGCGGGTAAAGGGGTAATCGTCGCGGAAACGCTGGCCGAAGCCGAAGCGGCGGTGCGCGATATGTTGTCGGGCAACGCATTCGGCGATGCCGGGTGCCGCGTCGTGATCGAAGAGTTTTTGACCGGCGAAGAAGCCAGCTTTATCGTCATGGTCGACGGCGAACACGTATTGCCGATGGCCACCAGCCAGGATCATAAACGCGTCGGCGACGGCGATACCGGGCCCAACACCGGCGGCATGGGTGCCTATTCGCCGGCGCCGGTCGTCACCGACGAAGTGCATCGCCGCGCGATGGAACAGGTCATTCTGCCGACCGTGCGCGGCATGGCTGCGGAAGGCAATACCTACACCGGCTTTTTGTACGCGGGCTTGATGATCGATAGCGCGGGCAATCCAAAAGTGATCGAATACAATTGCCGCTTCGGCGATCCGGAAACGCAGCCGATCATGCTGCGCCTATTATCCGACTTAACACTGTTGTGCGATGCCGCACTCGATCGCCGTCTCGATCAAATCAGCGCCGACTGGGATGCGCGGCCCGCGCTGGGCGTAGTCATCGCGGCCGGTGGTTATCCCGGCGCATATCGCAAGGGCGATATCATCGAGGGCCTGCCACAGCAGGAGTCGACCGAGGTGAAAGTATTTCACGCCGGCACCGCGCTGGCCGATGGCCAAGTTGTCACCAACGGCGGGCGCGTCTTGTGCGTGACGGCATTGGGCGATACCGTAGCGAGCGCGCAGCGCAATGCTTACCAGCTAGCTGCGCAAATCGATTGGCGCGATGGCTTTTACCGTCGCGATATAGGGTACAGAGCTATCGCCAGGGAGTAGGTTATGCAGCGGGGCAACAAATCGCGCCTAAGTTTTTTTGCCGCGTGCGGGCTATATTTGTTGCTGGGTTGGATTACCATCGCCAGCGCGGCGCCGACCATCGATGTCGGCGCCGACTTTCAGGCGCTGGATCTGACGACGGCGGTCGATGTCCTGGAAGACCCGTCGGGCTCGCTGACGCCGAGCCAGTTATCGCAATCGCCGTATGCCGAAGCCTTTCAACCCGCAAACAACGGCGCGCTGCAACGCAGTAAAGCGACCTCTGTCTACTGGCTGCGTTTCGCCATCTACAATCCGCTGCCGGAAATTCGCGCGCTCACGCTGCAAACCCGCACGCGCAAATTCGCCAGCTTTGCCGTTTATCACAGCGACGGCCGCGAGCTCAGCGCGCACCCGATCCCCAAATTCCAACTGCTGATACCCGAAGCCTCGCAGCAAATGTTTTACCTGCGCGTCAGCCCCGACGGCGTGCCGGCGATTCAACTGGAGCTGCGCACGCTCGACAACTATTTACAAACCTATCGCTACAAAACCTGGTTCGATGGCGTGCGGCTCAGCAGCCTGACTATCTTGATCGTGCTGAGCCTGATCGCGTTATTGTTCACGCGCGATGCCGCGTATTTATGGCTGGCCGCCTACGGCTTTTTTATTCAGGCCTACCAAATTCTCTATATTCCAGAATTCGGTCCGTCCATATTTAATATCGACGGTCGCTGGGGCGCGTTTCTACCGCAGGCGAGTCTACTGCTGGCAAGCGCCTGCAGCATTCGGCTGGCGCAGGTATTTCCGGTATTTTCCGGCGCCACCGCCGCCTTGCGCCCGTGGCTCTACATTCCGCTCGCCGCCAATCTGCTCGCCATACCGCTGCTGTTCATCGCACCGAACCTGGAGCAAGTGGATATCACCATGCAGCTGATTTCCGCGACGACGGTGACAGCCATCGCCGCGTCGCTTTATACCTTCCTGGTGACGCACCAGAAACAATTATTGAGTTACGCGCTGATCCGTCTATGCATGGTGCTGGCGGTGACCGGCGGCACGCTGGTTTTATACTCGGCGAGCAGCACCAAGCCGTTGGTTTCGAGCCTGCTGCCATTAGCGATGGCGGCGGAGCTGCTCGGCCTGCTAGCGCTTTTATTCAAATGCAGTTTTGAAAAGATGCAGGCGCAGGCGCAGCGCGACCGGCAAATCGCCGCACTGGAAGCCGAGGGGCGCAGCCGCACCGAAATGATCGCGGAGATGGGGCATCGTATCCGTACACCGGTCAGCGGCGCGCTGGGTATGTTGGAGATGCTGCAGGAAACGCCGCTCACCGCGACGCAACTCGACTACACCCACACCATCCGCCGCGCCGGCAACGAACTGCTCAATGTGGTCAACGATTTGGCCGATATGCGCAACGTCGTGGTGCAGTCCACCGAATTGCAGCAAACTTCGTTCGATCCGCTGGCGCTGGTCGCCGATTGCGCCGACGGCTTCCGCGGGCTGGCGGGCGCGCACAATCTGGAGTTAATCAGCGATCCGGCGCCGGAATTGTCCGCTTATGTCAGCGGCGATCCGACGCGGCTGCGGCAAATCGTCCTGCAACTGTTGCATCATGCGGTGAGCCAATACGAAGGCGGAGAAATCGTCGTGCAGATTCGGCCGGCGCAAAAAAACTGGCTGCGTTTTCAAATCGAAGTGCACGGTCAACGCGCGCAGACTGCGGTCAGCGATATGGATCGCCGCCTCAATCCACCCCATAGCGCCGGCGTTCGGCTAGCCATCGCCCGCCAACTCACCGACAAGCTCGGCGGCCAGCTCGATATCAGCGAAACCACCACCGGTCTGTGGACCGCATGCTTCGCGCTGCCGTTGCCGGCGACCAACCGCCAGCACGTGACCACCGCCGAACAACATCTATCCCTGCGCGCGAAACAATTGCTGGTCGTCGACGACAGCGCCACATTTTGCGAGGTATTGCAGCGCCAGGTCAGTCATTGGGGAATCACCGCGTACACCGCAGGCAGCGCCAGCGAAGGGCTGGCGCGGCTGCGTAATCAAAGTATGCTCGGTCACCCGGTCGATGCCTTGCTGCTGGATGCGGATATCCCTGAGTTCGCCGATGGCAGCTGGTTGCAGCGCCTGGCGGAAGAAATCTCGCCGCTACCGGTGATATTGTTGTTAACGAGTCGTCCGCAGTTCGAAGATAACGTGCAACTGCATCAGCTCGGCGTGCGCCGCGTGCTGCAAAAGCCGATCAATCACACCAGCCTAAAAATCACCTTGGTCGAAGAATTCAAACATCGCGCGCAGGCGCCGACGCCAATCGAGCAGCGCACTTCTAAACCGCTGCGCTGCCTGATGGCCGAAGACAATATTATCAACGCGAAAGTGCTCGCCGGCATGTTGCAAAAACTCGGCGTCGAACACGTCGCCGTCGGCAACGGCCAGGAAGCGCTGGAGGCCTGCCAGCGCGAGCACTTCGATATTATTTTGATGGACTGCGATATGCCGGTGATGGATGGCTGGGAGGCGACGCGCTGCATTCGCGAGGTGAGCAGCAATCGCGGCCTCGCTGCGCCGCCGATTATCGCGCTCACGGCGAATACGCTCGAAGAGTTGGGCGAGCGCGCACGCCAGCCATTGATGGACGCGCATTTGGTGAAGCCGATACATTTGCAGGAATTGCGCTTACTGTTGGAGCGCTGGACCGGCATACCGATTTTAACCGCCGTGGAAGCCGCTAACTGAGCGGGAAAAACTGGGGTCAGCGTAAAATTATGACCACCACTTTCCGGCACCGGAAGTCCGCGCCATAATTTTACTCTGACCCCAGTTTTTTTTGGAGCTAAACGCCATGTCCAGCCGTAAACATTCGCCCATCGATACGGCCATTCTGCAACTCGACCGGGCGCTGCATACGCTATTGCCCGGCAGCGCGCGCGCAAATCGCGCGACCCCGGCAAGGGGCCTGCCGCCAACGCGATTAAGCGATGAACAGCGCCGCCACAGCGCCGGCCTGATGCGCATCAACCATACCGGCGAGGTCTGTGCGCAGGCGCTGTATCAAGGCCAGGCAGCGACCGCAAAACTGCCGTCCGTGCGCACCGCGATGAATCGCGCGGCGGATGAAGAAATCGATCATTTGGCCTGGTGCGAAGAGCGACTGAACGAATTGGATGCGCGCACCAGCGTGCTCAATCCGTTATTTTATGGGATGTCGTTTGTGCTCGGTGCTGGCGCCGGTTTGCTGGGCGACAAAGTGAGCCTGGGATTTCTGGCGGCCACCGAGGATCAAGTCGGCCGGCATTTGCAGGAACATTTGCAGCGTCTACCGAGCGCCGATACCGCTAGTCGCGCCGTACTCGCGCAAATGCTGATCGATGAAACGCAACATGCGACGATCGCTATCGAGGCCGGCGGTATGCATTTTCCAAACTGGCTCAAACGCGCCATGTCGATCGCCTCGCAGGCCATGACGCGCACCACTTATTACCTCTAGGAAACTCTGCAAAACTACTACGCTGGCAAATACGGCGTTAAAAGTACGCTCAAAAACCTCATTTATTACGTATAAACGCGGCTTTGGCTCCTGCATCGCTCTAGCTCCTGCATCCATGCAGTCGTCCGGTTTTTCGCGCACTTTTGCCTCGCCTAAAGCGCCTACTGTTGGTGTCTTTGCTGCGCTCGCTACGTTTTTCAGCGACGCCCTAACTTGTTATTTTTTTGCCGGCCGCTGCTCACTCGCGTCAGGAAAAACGCAAACCACTGATCGGCGGGTGATAAATCATCTGGATCGCGTTGCCGTCGGGGTCGAGGCAATAGAAGCTGTGAGCACCGTCGCGATGGGTTTTCGGTTTTGTTTTTATCGCGACCCCATTACTCAGCAAAAACTGGTGCCACGCATCGACCTGCTGCGGCGTGTCGATCACAAAGCCAATGTGATCGAGCCGCTGCTGGCTCGGTGCGCGCTCGCCGCCGAGGAAGCGATGCAGCGCCAAGTTATCGTTACCCGAACTCAGAAAGACATTATCGGCATCGGGCTGCCATTCGATCGCCATACCGAGCAACTCGGTATAGAAATGCAGCGTTTCTTCGAAGCGCTCGATAAACAACGCCACATGGCGCAGGCCCGCGAGCGGAGCCGGTCGATATCCGTGCATAGCGCTTACCGTTCGACGATCTCGTAACTGTGAGTAATCTCCACGCCCGCCTTGCCCAGCATGATGGACGCGGAGCAATACTTGTCGGCCGACAATTCGACCGCACGTTTCACATGCGCTTCTTTGAGATTGCGGCCGGTCACCACGAAGCGCAGATGAATGCGCGTAAACACTGCGGGTACTTCATCGGCGCGCTCGGCCTCGAGGTGGGTCACGCAATCGATCACGTCCTGCCGCGCCTTTTGCAAAATGCCGATAACATCGACCGAGGAGCAGCCACCCATCCCAATCAGCAAGACTTCCATGGGCCGCAGCCCAATATTGCGACCGCCGTGATCGGGCGGACCGTCCATGACTATCGCGTGCCCACTGCCCGCCTCGCCGACAAACGCGGCGCCGTCCAACCATTTAACCGTTGCATTTAACATCGATCAGTTCCGTTAATATGCCTGTAAAGTTGATCAGCTTAACATACCGGACATGTGCATCCGCACATCTCTGGCAATCTCGCGCGACCGGACTATCCTTGTTAAGCACGCAGTCGTGGCCTTGTTAGGCACATAGTGTTGGCCTTGTTAAACGCATGGTCCTTGCTAAGTAAATGGATTTCGATAAGCAGATTGGTCGCATCGACTAACATTGGTTTGTACACCGAAGGGGTTCTACCTTGGTCACTGTTTCGCTCAAACCCGGCATCAAAAATATCGAGGAATTCCTCGGCCACTGCCATCGGCGCCGCTATCCGGCAAAAAGCACCATTATTTACGCCGGCGACAGCAGCGACTCGTTGTACTACATCGTCAAGGGTTCGGTCACCGTCCTGATCGAGGACGACGACGGCCGCGAAATGATCGTCGCCTATCTGAATGACGGCGACTTTTTCGGCGAGATGGGCTTATTCGATCCGCAGGATTCGCGCAGCGCGTGGGTGCGCGCCAAAACGGAATGCGAAGTTGCGGAGATCAGTTACGCCAAATTCCGCGAACTCGGCGAAAAGCATCCGGAAATATTATTTGCGATCGGCAATCAGCTGGCGCGGCGCCTGCGCGAGACGACGCGTAAGGTCGGCGATCTGGCGTTCCTGGATGTGACCGGTCGGGTCGCGCGCACACTGCTCGACCTATGCAAGCAACCCGATGCCATGACCCACCCCGATGGCATGCAAATTAAAGTCACCCGCCAGGAGATCGGTCGAATCGTCGGTTGTTCGCGCGAAATGGTTGGCCGAGTGTTAAAAACATTAGAGGAACAAGGATTGGTATCGGTGAAAGGGAAAACGATGGTGGTATTCGGCACGCGTTGACTCAGTCTCAGCGCGGTCATCTCTATTAGAGCCGGTGGAATCGGCTCCGGCAATAAACTTTCTCCGCAACTCGAGCGGACTTCTTTCGCAACAAACCAATTTTCTTCGCGGCTAAAACCAAGCTCTTCGCAGCTAAATCAAACTAGCGTCGCAGCCAAACCAAACTATCGTCGCAATAAGTCGCTCAGGCAAACAGGCGCTTTAATTCGGTGCCGGGTTCCGGCGCCCGCATAAACGCCTCGCCGACCAGATAAGCATTCACGCCGTGCTGGCGCAGCAAAGCGACATCTTCGCGCGTGTGAATACCGCTCTCGCTGACCACGATAAACTCGTCCGGCAAATCGTCGAGTAGATCGACCGTGGTTTGCAACTTCGTATCAAAGCTGTGCAGATCGCGATTGTTGATACCGAGCAAACGGTTACCGAGCGGAATAGCGCGCTCCAACTCATCGCGGCTATGCACTTCGACCAGCACATCCAACCCCCACTGCAAGGCGACATCGCTGAGTTCGTCGAGTTGATCGTCGGACAGCGCGGCGACGATCAATAAAATGCAGTCGGCGCCCAGCGCGCGCGCCTCGACGACTTGATAGGGATCTATGGTGAAGTCTTTACGCAACACCGGCAGCGCGCATGCATTGCGTGCGGACTGTAAATACGCATCGCTACCCTGAAAAAAATCCACATCGGTCAACACCGAGAGACAGGTCGCACCGCCGCGCTCGTAACTCTTGGCGATCGCCACCGGATCGAAGTTAGCGCGAATCACGCCCCGGCTGGGGGACGCTTTTTTAATCTCCGCGATCACGGCCGACTGGCCGCTTTCGACTTGCCGCGCCACCGCCTCGGCAAAGCCGCGCGCCGCTGGTTGCGCGTTGGCGCGCGCCTCCAACTCGGTAAACGCCAATTTGCGACGACGCTCCGCCACTTCCTCGTGTTTGCGCGCGAGAATTTTTTTCAGTACCGTCGGGGCATCCGCACTATCCGTCATAACCCGCCTCTCATAACATTAGGCCCTGAGTGAAGACCGCCAGCTCTTCCATCTTCTCGCCGGCGCGACCGCCATGTATTTCATCTTCCGCCAATTCCACGCCGCATTTCAAATCGGTCGTTACCCCGGCCACATACAGCGCGGCGCCGGCGTTCAAGGCAATAATGTCCGCCGCCTTCGCAACTGCTTCATTGTCGCCTTTAGCGCGCGAAAAAGCTGCTTTTATCAGCTCGAACGAGGCCTCCGTATGCGCCACCGACAAACCGATCAGGCTTTGACTGCGAATGCCGAAATCCTCGGGCTGAATAGCATACTCGGTTATCTCTCCGCCTTTGAGCTCTGCGACATGCGTGGTCGTGGCCAGGCTGATTTCATCGAGCCCATCGCGCGCGTGCACCACCATGGCATGCTCGCTGCCGAGCCGTTTCAGGACTTCCGCCAACGGCCGGCATAACGCCTCGTTAAATACGCCTACTATTTGACGTTTGACGCCGGCGGGGTTGGTCAGCGGACCCAGAATATTGAAAATGGTGCGTAAGCCCAATTCGCGGCGCGGGCCGATCGCATGCTTCATCGCGCCGTGATGATTGACCGCGAACATGAAACCGACACCGACTTCGCGCACGCAGCGCTCGACCATGGCGGCGGATATATCCAGACGCACGCCGGCAGTCTCCAATAAATCGGCGCTGCCGCTTTTCGACGACACCGCGCGATTGCCGTGCTTGGCTACATGGGCGCCGGCCGCGGCGGCGACAAAACTCGCGGCGGTGGAGATGTTGAATAAATTCGCGCCATCGCCACCGGTGCCGACAATGTCGACCAGATAGGGCAAGTCGTCGACCGCCACGCGCTCGGCCAACTCACGCATGACGAGAGCGGCGCCCTCGATCTCGTCGAGGCTTTCGCTTTTCATGCGTAGCGCCACCAACAGCGCACCGATCTGCGCCGGCGAGCACTGGCCGGTCATCATATCGCGCATTACCAGCTGCATTTCGGCGGTGGTGAGATCGAGTTGTTGTACGACGCGCGCCAACGCGGCTTTAATATCCACGCTTAAGCTCCCCGCTCTTGGCCGATGAGCCCGCGCTCGTCGGGCCCATGCCCGTCAAGCCCATGCCCGTCAAGAAAGTTACGCAGCATCGCATGGCCGAATTGAGTGAGGATCGATTCGGGGTGGAATTGCACGCCCTCGACCGCGAGCGTTTTATGCCGCACTCCCATAATCTCATCCATTCGGCCATCCTCGGTCTGCGTCCACGCGGTAATTTCCAAACAATCCGGCAAACTTTCCTTCTCGATGATCAACGAATGATAACGCGTCGCCTCTAACGGACTGGCTAGACCGCGGAATACGCCGGTATCGCGATGATAAATCTTCGACACCTTGCCGTGCATGACGGCTCGCGCGCGCACCACTTTGCCACCGAACACCTGGCCGATACTTTGGTGGCCGAGGCAAATACCAAGAATTGGAATACGCCCCGCAAAAGCTTCGATGGCAGCCATCGAAATGCCCGCCTCGTTCGGCGTGCACGGCCCCGGCGAAATCACGATTTTTTCCGGCGCCATGGCTTCGATGTCGGCAATGCTGATTTCATCGTTGCGCACCACTTTAACGGCATTCAATCCGCCGCCCATCGACTCGCCCCCCAACAACTCACCAAAGTACTGCACGATGTTGTAGGTAAACGAGTCGTAATTATCGATCATTAATAACATGGTGGCGCTCCTCAACCCTGCGTCTGGCGTTCATTGGTTTGAACCGTATTGGCCTGGACCATCGATGCGGCGCGAAACATCGCGCGCGCTTTATTCATGGTTTCCTGCCACTCCAGACGCGGCACCGAATCCGCCACCACGCCACCGCCGGCCTGCACGTACAGGCGCCCGTCCTTGATTACCGCGGTACGAATCGCAATCGCGGTATCCATATTGCCGTGCCAGCCAAGATAACCCACCGCGCCGCCGTATATACCGCGCTTAACGGGCTCCAACTCATCGATAATTTCCATCGCCCGCACTTTCGGTGCTCCGGACAACGTACCCGCTGGCAGCGTGGCGCGCAGCACGTCCATCGCCGACAAATCCGGCTGCAGCTTACCGTTTACATTGGACACGATATGCATGACATACGCATAACGCTCCACCGTCATTTGGTCGGTCACCACCACCGAACCGATCTTGGCGACGCGCCCGACATCGTTGCGACCCAGATCGATCAACATCAAATGCTCGGCGATCTCTTTCGGATCGGCCAGCAGCTCCGCTTCGAGCGCTTTATCTTCCGCGACGGTATGGCCGCGATGGCGCGTACCGGCCAGCGGCCGCACAGTGATTTCGCCATCCTCGACGCGCGCGAGAATTTCCGGGCTCGAGCCGACGATTTGAAAATCCTCGAGATCGAGAAAGTACATATACGGAGAAGGATTGAGATGGCGCAGCGCGCGATATAAATTCAGCGGCGCCGCGGTAAAGGCGATCGACAAACGCTGCGAGGGCACGACCTGCATAACGTCGCCGGCTAAGGTGTAGTCCTTGATGCGCTCCACCGCCGCGTAATAATTTTCCTGGCCAAAGTGCGACTCGAAAGCGCTCTCCTCGAGCTGCCCCGGCCGCGGCAACAGCGGCGGCAAATCCGGCGCGGCGCCCGGTAGGCGCGCCGCCAGCGCATCGAGGCGCGCCTCGGCTTTGGCCAGCGCATCGGACTCGCTGGGATCGGCGTGCGTGATCAATTTCAATACGCCAGCCAGATTATCGAAGACCAGCACATCCTCCGACACCATCAATAAAATATCCGGCGTGCCGAGTCCGTCGGGCGGGCAACTGGCGGCGAGTCGCTGTTCGACATAGCGCACCGTGTCGTAGCCGAAATAACCCACCAATCCACCGGAGAACACCGGCAGGCCGTCGATCTCGGCGACCCGATAGCGGCGCTGGAAGTCTTCGACAAAGGCCAGCGGATCGGCGGGAGTATGCCGCTCGATCAACACGCCATCGCGATAGATTTGCGCGTCGCGGCCAAACACTTTCAGCACGGTGCGCGACGGCAGGCCGATAATCGAATAGCGGCCCCATTTCTCGCCGCCGTGAACGGATTCGAACAGATAGGAGTAAGGGGCTTTAGCGAGTTTCAGATAGGCACTGAGCGGTGTATCGAGATCGGCAAATACATCGCGAAATACGGGGATGCGGTTGAAATTCTGTGCCGCCAATGCGGCGAAACGTTGGGAATCCATGGCGATATCCTTAAAGAAAAACAGTTACACAAACAGCGCGACAACACGGACGATGTTTACCATCGCCAGCGGGTTACCTCGCGCACATACAGTGCGAATTGTTTGTACAGAGCAATCGAGCTCACCGTTTTCTCCAGGACGCAGGGAGGGTACTCAGCATTGTACTGGACGCTGTCGCCAGGATAAAGGCAAAAAAATCGCTTACAGCAATTCCAGCAGCGAATCGACGATGCCGTCGGGCGTCTCGGCGGCAATCGAGCGCCCGTGATTGTAGCCATAACTCACGCATACCGCCGGCATGCCCGCCGCGCGTGCGGCCAGTACATCGTTGCGCGAATCGCCGATCATCACTGCATGTTGCGGGTCGACGCCCAATCGTTCGCAGGCAAATAACAGCGGCGCCGCCGCGGGTTTGCGTTGCGCCAGCGTGTCGCCGCTAACCGCGATCGGCAACCACTCCTGCAGCGCAAAATGCTCGAGCAGCGGCTCGGTAAACCGCGCCGATTTATTGGTCACGCAGGCCATCGCCACACCGCGCTCGCCCCAAACCGCCAAGGCCTCGCGCACGCCGGCAAATAATCGACTGCGGTCGGTACAGCAATCCGCGTAATGGCGCATATAAATGCCGAGTGCGCGCTCCAGCATCGCATCGTTTAGTCGATCTACATCTGTTTCGCCGAGCGCAAACGACAGCGCTTCATGCACCAACTGCCGCGCGCCGTCGCCGATCCAGCCGTGCACACGCTGGGCGCCGACAGCGGCGTACCCCAATTCGATCAGCATGCGATCGATGGCGGTCGCGAGATCGGGAAGACTATCCAACAGCGTGCCATCCAAATCAAATAACAACGCGGCGGGTGCAGTGCCGCCACACAATTGCTTCAAGGTCATAAGAGGTGTTTCAAGATCATTGTCAGCACTTCAAATCACAGACCGGCCAATTCGCGGCGCATCGCATCGATCGAGGCGCGATAATCCGGTGCGTTAAAAATCGCCGAGCCGGCCACGAAGGTGTCGGCGCCGGCGGCGGCGATGTCGCGAATGTTTTTCGCCGAGATGCCGCCATCGACTTCTAGTCGAACATCAAAACCGCTGTCGTCGATCAGCGCGCGCGCCTGTCGAACCTTCTCCAGCGTACCGGGAATAAATTGCTGACCGCCAAAACCCGGGTTCACCGACATCAATAAAATCATATCGATTTTATCCATGACGTAATGCAGCGGCTCCAGGCCGACATGCGGATTTAGCACCAAACCGGCCTTGCAGCCCGCGCCGCGAATCAATTGCAGCGAGCGATCGACATGCGTCGAGGCATCCGGATGAAACGTAATATAGCTGGCGCCCGCGGCGGCGAAATCGTTGATTAACTGATCGACCGGACTCACCATCAAATGCACATCGATCGGCGCTGTCACGCCATATTTACGCAGCGCCGCACAGACCATCGGACCGATGGTTAAATTCGGTACATAATGATTATCCATGACATCGAAGTGAATGATATCGGCGCCGGCCGCCAGCACTGCGTCGACCTCCGCACCGAGCCGCGCGAAATCCGCCGATAGAATCGATGGCGCAATCCAGTAATCAGTCATTGCATACCTACAGAATGGAGAAGGACAGCCGCTATTCTAAGGGAAATACAGCCCCGAGCGGGATCGCAAAGCAGCCATGGGCGGTGGAAAACAGTCCTGAACGATGGAAAACAGCCCTGAGCGATCGAAAAACAGTCCTGAACGGAAAAACGCAGCTATGAGCGGGAATAAAAAGTGAATACGTTGAAGGAGAAAGCCGTCGCGAACGGCCAACTATCGATAATTTACAGCGCGCTGCTCGCTGTACTGCTGTGCGCGTCCGCCAATGCGCAGCCGGGCCTCGCCACAAAAACCCCGGCAGCCGCTGCAACGCCAATCATAACTAAGGACCCAACTGCAGCAGCAGCGACTCCCTCTGCGCCAACGCCAGCCAAGGCGCCGGGCGGCGTGGTTGGCGATCGCAATGAGACATTGCTCGATCGCATTCCTCCCGAGCAACTATTAACCTTGCAAGCCGGTAGCGACAGTTTTTCCGCGCGCTATATCGGCGATTTATCCGGCCTGCCGCGCGGCGCGGTAATTATTTTGCATGCATCGGGGCAGCATCCAAGCTGGCCCTTTACCGTCGCTGCGTTGATCGACGATTTGCCATTGCACGGTTGGAGCACGTTGAGCATCGAATTACCGGCGCCAGCGCAGGATCGCGCTACTCAATCGACTACAGCGACCGCAGGCGCCGCGCCCACGCCGGCGGCTGCCACTCCAACCAATAAAACCGCGCCAGCGACGCCGGCACCCGCAACAGCGAATGCCGCCGCGAGCGGTATCGAGCCGCGCGCGCAAGCGCGCATTGCGGCTGCGGTAAAATATCTGGTCGAGCAAAAGCAAAAGAATGTGGTGTTGCTTGGCTTCGGCAGCGGCGCTACGCGCGCCGCCGAAATGGTTCGGCAAATGGTCGCGGATCCGGCGTTGAAAAAAACCGACCCTATTACAACCTTGGTCTTGATCGCGCCGGCCAATCGTTTAATCGGTATCGAGGACGACCTGCCTAAAATCCTACCGAGCACCGAATTGCCGACGCTCGATATTATTTTAAGCAGCGATCCACAAGCACTGGCCGACGCGGAAGCGCGCCGCCGCGCGGTACTGCATCAGCGGCAACGCACGTACCGAAGATTGGAATTGCCGCCGATCGCCAGCGCGGAAGGCGCGCAGCAAAGCTTGATGGTTCGACGCGTGCGCGCGTGGCTGCAGCGTCCGCTCAACGGCGAGCCGAACGATGATGAGCCGCGTGCGCCCCAAAACGCTAAGCCGACTTCTCCGCAATAGCGCGCGCGCGATCATCCGCCTGCTGCAAACGCTCCGGCGTACCGACATCCAGCCACTGACCGCCGAAATATTCGCCACTCAATAAATTTTCCCGCATGGCGCGAACGAATAGCGGGCGCAACGGAAAAACACCGTCGCTGCAACCGGCGAATAGCTGGCGATGAAACACCGCGAGTCCCGCGTAAGTTAATTTATTGCCGCTGCCCTGCTCGCTCAACAAGCCATCCGCGCCGCGATAAAAATCGCCGTGCGTCAAATGGTCCGGGTTATCGACCATCACCAAATGCGCGCGCCGGGGCTTTATCTCGCGCAACTGCTGCAAGGGATAATCGGTCCAGATATCGCTGTTGAGCACCAGGAAAGGCTGTTCGCCCAATAGCGGAAGCGCGCGAAAAATGCCACCGCCGGTCTCCAGCGGTTGCTGTTCGCGCGAATATTGGATGGAGACGCCCAACTGCGCGCCGCTGCCCAGATAATTTTCGATTTGCGCTCCGAGATGCGCGATGTTAATCACGATCTCGGTAAAACCGGCGGCGGCGAGGCGCATTAAATGATGTTCGATCAGCGGGCGGCCCGCCACCGGCAACAACGGCTTCGGCGTGTGCTCGGTCAACGGCCGCATGCGCGCGCCGAGACCGGCAGCCAGCAGCATTACCTTCATGCGCGCTCCGGCGAATTTTTATCTAATGACAGTTTATCCAGCGATAATTTATCCAACAACAACTCGAGCGATTCCAGCTCGGGACGCCGCGCGCAGACGTTGCGCAAATAGGCGAAAAAGCGCGGTACGTCCTGCAGATATTTCGGCTTGCCGTCGCGATAATTGATGCGCGCAAAAATGCCGATCACCTTAAGATGGCGCTGCGCGCCCATTAAATCGCAATGCATATAGAACCAGGCAAAATCCTCCGGCACCGGCAAACCGACAGCGCGCGCGCGCTGCCAGTAAACGCGCAACCATTGCTCGACCAGCGACTCGGGCCAGCTGATGAACGCATCCTTGAACAGACAAACCGGATCGTAACTGATCGGACCGCACACTGCGTCCTGGAAATCCAATACCCCGGGAGAAGTCTCGCTCAACATTAAATTGCGCGGCATATAATCGCGGTGCACCAATACCTGTGGCTGCGCCAATGCACTTTCGATCAGCAATGTAAACAGCACATCCAACTGCGCCCGCAGTTCCGCATCGATAGTCACACCGAGATGGCGCTGCAAATACCATTCGGGGAATAACTCCAACTCGCGGCGCAATAGTGCAGCGTCGTAGCGCGGCAGCGTCGCCGGACATTCGATGCGCTGCAACCGCACCAGCGCATCGATCGCCGACTCAAACAATGCATCGGCATTGCGCTCGTCGAGCACATCGAGATAGGTCTGCGGACCGAGATCGCTCAGCAGCAGCCAACCGCGCGCTAAATCCTCCGCCAGAATAATCGGAACATTTAAATCGGCGGACGCTAGCAGCCGCGCGATTTCGACAAACGGTTTGCAACTCGCCCGCTCGGCGCTGGCGTCCATGACGATCAGGCTGCGCCCATCGAGCAGCAGACGGTAGTATTGCCGAAAGCTGGCATCCTTGGAGGCGGGGTGTAGCGTCAGCTGGGTTACATCGACATGGAGTTGGCGAGCGAGCCATTCACGTAATTCGCGCATAGAGTCCTTAGCAATACCTTTTTAACAGCAGTGAGAATTTTGGCCATCGCGCCACTAATGCTTTATTATCCACGCTCGCTCAAACCCAGGCAAAAATCCTGCGGCTTGCTTTGTCTTTTGCAACCGCCTTACGTCATTAGAAGAACCTCCGTGAGCCAACGATTTACTAAAATGCCGCGGCCGACCGCATATCTTTCGGCCAGTCTACTGTTGTTACCGATACCGACACTGGCCGCGCCGGCCTGGTCCTGCCATACCGGCGCCGACGGTAACTGGACCTGCGCGCCAAAAAGCGACGCCACCGCGAGTGGCGCCGCGCCGGTGCCCGCTCAGGTACCTACTCAAGCACCAACCCAGGTAGCACCAACTCAAGTACCATCAACTCCAGCACCATCAACTACAGCGCCGACTACCCCAGTAGTGGCCAGGCCAGCGCCGGTTGCGCCACCGCCGCCCGCGCCTGTCGTAGCGGCACCGCTGCGCAAAGAACCCGAGCCGCAACCGGCGCCACAAACTATTAACACCAGCGCGCCGGTCGCCGCTGCGACTGAGCCGGCTGCCGTTGCGCTACCGGCGACCACCGCGAATGCCGCCACCCAATATTCGCCTATAACGGCTAATACCTGGGACTGGCAGCCCTCTTCCGACGCGATTTGCTGCCGCCCCGATTCGGTTTGCGATGGCGTTTATATCGAGCCGCCATTCAATTGGCAGGACGCCGACAAATCGCCGAAACAAGTGCCGGTGCGCGCCGATGCCGCCCACTCCGAATGGGTCGGCGATGTCGTCAAAATGGACGGCGGCGTAACAGTGACGCAGGGCCATCTCAAATTGACCGCCGATCGAGCCGAACTGGAGCGCAGTACCAATAAGGTCCACCTGTATGGCAACGTAGTGTTGCACCAGCCCGGCACCCGCATTACCGGCACCAGCGCCGACATGACGACCACCAATAGCTTCGGCAATGTAATCGATGCGACGATGCTGGATTACACCACCGGCGCGCGCGTCACTGCCAATAAACTGAGCCGGCGCAAAGAGAATGTGATCGAACTCGATCAGGCGGTTTTCACGCGCTGTCCGCCGGATAGCGAGGACTGGAAACTGGATTCGCGCCACGTTCGACTCGACCGCGAATCCGGGCGCGGCGAAGCGGGCGACACCGTTATTCGGGTGGCCGACGTACCGGTTTTTTATACGCCTTATATCAACTTCCCCATCGACGATCGGCGCCAGTCCGGCTTTTTATGGCCGGGCATTGCCACGAGCTCTGGCGGTTTCGATATTTCGGCGCCCTACTACCTGAATATCGCCCCCAATATCGACGCCACGATCGCGCCACGACCGATCACCGATCGCGGCACCATGGTCGAAACCGAGCTGCGCTACCTGAACTCCTTCAGCAATTGGCAGCTCAACGGCTCCAAGCTCAGCGACGATCAAAAAACCGGCGAGGATCGCTGGTTCATGAGCGCCAAGGAAAGCGGCCGTTTAAACAGCTACTTCTCGACGGCGATCGACTACACCCGCGTCAGTGATGCCAATTATCTGCACGACTTCAGCATCACCAGCCTCAATATCAAGCGCCAGGTTTCTCTCAACCAGTCGGCGGCGCTGAATCTCAACTATGAAAATTGGTTCTCCGGCATACAAGTTCAGCAATATCAAACCGTCGATCCGCTAATCAATGAGCCGTATCGACAAAAGCCGCGCTTCACAATCGGCCGCAATCTCGAAGGCACCAATTTTGCGCTCGACTATAGCCTGCTCGGCGAATTCACCGCCTTCGACCACGACGAGCCCAACGAGCTTACGCGTGGCGGCCCGTGGATCACAGGCAATCGCATCTATTTGGAGCCGAGTATCAGCTTTCCGATGCGCTGGACTTCGAGTTACTTCACGCCCGAAGTGCGCCTGCGCAGCGTTACTTACGACATAAGCCGGCCGGCCGGCGCGGTGCAGGGCACAGACCATCCCTCGACTACGGTGCCGGAGGCAATTCTCGATGCCGGCCTGTTTTTCGATCGCGATGTAACCTTCGGCGCCACCAATTTTCAGCAGACGCTGGAGCCGCGCTTTTATTATCTGTACAGCCCTTATCAAAAGCAGGTCGATCAGCCGCTATTCGATACCAGCGCATTAACTTTCGATTATCACCAGCTGTTTCAACCGCAACGCTTTATCGGTCACGACCGCCTGGAGGATTTCAATCAAACCTCGCTGGGCGTGACTTCTCGCCTTATCGATGAAAATAGCGGGCGCGAATTGGGCTCCGCGAGCCTCGGGCAGATTTTCTACTTCTCGAGCCGCAAGGTAAATACCATCCCGCCGACACAGACGTTGCTACCCGATGGCACTATTATATCGACCACAGCTGCCGAGGCGGCACCGGACACCCAAGCCAGCTCGGCAATCGCGGCACAATTGGCCATGCAACCGACGCAAACATTGTGGACAACCACCAATGTCCTGTGGGACACGGATAAAAACGAAATTCAGCAGGGTAATTTTTATGTGCATTTCGAGCCCAGCGACCGCGGACTCTACAACCTCGGCTATCGCTACAATCAGAGCGACCCCGAGGTTTCTACCCTAAGCAACGGCATTCGCCAGGCTGACGCTTCGGCGGCATGGCCTATCTCGAGGAACTGGCGCCTATTTGCGCGGGTCAACTACGATCTGGACTTGCACTCCTCGCTGGAGGATTTGGCCGGTCTCGAGTACGAGGATTGCTGCTGGCTGACGCGCATCGTCTACCAGCGTGCCGTGTTCGGCCAAAATGTCGAGAACAACACGATTTCGCAGCCCGCGACCTCGCAACGCCAGAGCGCTATTCTGGTCGAATTCCAATTGAAAGGTTTGGGCGGCCTGGGTCGCAAAGTCGACACACTGCTGAAAGAAAGCATCTGGGGGTACAAGTAACATGAGTAAATCAACGCAACGGTGGCGCGGCGCATGCCTCGCCGCAATGCTGGCGGTGGCACCGACGCTGCAGGCGCAGACAGACGATGCGCAAAAACCCGCCGCACCGGAATCTGTTTCCGGCCAGGCGCTCGATCGCGTGATCGCGATTGTCGACGACGATGTGGTGCTTTACAGCGAACTGCAAGACGCGGTGCAGCGCGCCGAATTCAATGCCAAACGCGCCAAGCGCGAGTTGCCGCCGCCCGATCAGTTCCGCCGCCAGGTATTCGATCAGTTGGTGCTCGACAGCCTGCAATTGCAAATCGCCAATCGCGCCGGCGTGCGCATCTCCGACGCCGAGTTGAACGAAGCGATGGAGCGCGTGGCGCGGCAAAACAATATGACGCTCGAGCAGTTTTCGCAGGCACTGACGAAAGACGGCCTGCCCTATGCGGTCGCCCGCGAACAATTGCGCAAAGAAATGCTGATTCAGCGCGTACAGCAGGGCAGCGTCAACGAGCACGTGCAAATTACCGATCAGGAGATCGATAGCTTCCTGAACTCGGCCGAAGGGCGCGCGGCGATTGCGCCGCAGTACCATGTTTTGCACGCATTAATTCCTATGCCGGAGAGAGCCGATAAAGCGCAAATCAAACAATTCGCCGATCAGCTCACTGCGCGCCTGCGCGCCGGCGAAGACTTCAATAAAGTGATCGCCACTGCCGGACCGGTGCCCGTGCAGGGTGGCGACCTGGGCTGGCGCAGCGACGAAAGCCTGCCGAGCCTGCTAGCCGATGTCGTGCCGGCGCTGAAAAGCGGCCAGGTAGCCGACCCCATCGTCAGCTCGAGCGGTTATCATCTGGTGAAACTGGCCGAGGTGCGCGGCAAGGGCGAGGTCATTCGGCAGACCAAGGCGCGGCATATTCTGCTGAAACCTTCGGCAATTCGCAGCGATGAACAATGTAAACAGTTGGCGAACGATCTTCGCCAACGCGCTATCGGCGGCGCCGATTTTGGTCAACTGGCGCGGCAGTACTCCGAGGATATCGGCTCGGCGATGGAAGGCGGCGAACTGGGCTGGACCAGCCCCGGTCAATTGGTGGATGCGTTTCAAAAGGCGATGGATAGCACCACGCCCGGCACGATCAGCGAACCTTTCCACAGCCGTTACGGCTGGCACATCGTATTGGTAGAGGAGCGCCGGCAGCAGGATGTCACCACCGAGCTGCGCCAAAATATGGCGCGCAATTATTTGCACGAGAAAAAATATCAGGACGAACTCGACGGCTGGCTACGTAAAATTCGCGACGAAGCCTATGTGGATATCAAGAAAATTTGATCCGGTAACGTTCGATGACAGAGCGCGCGCCGCCTATTCCACGCATCGCCATCACGGCGGGAGAGCCGGCTGGTATCGGACCCGACTTATTGGTTGAGCTCGCCCAACAAGCGCATGCCGCACAGCTGATCGCCATCGCCGATCCCGCGGTAATACAGGCTCGCGCAGCCTTATTGGGGATGCCATTGCGGTTGCGCGAATGGCAGGCCGATCTGCCACCGCAATCCAGCGTTGCTGGCGAACTGTGGATTGCTTCCGTCGCCACCGCAGAGCCGGTAACTCCTGGTCGACTCAATAAAAACAATGCACAGCATGTCTTGCGCACGCTCGAATATGCAGTGGATGGCTGCAGTCGCGGCGATTTTGCCGCGCTGGTTACGGCGCCGGTGCATAAGGGCATCATCAACGATGCAGGCATACCCTTTAGCGGGCACACCGAGTTTTTTGCCGAGCGCACCGGCACCCCGAAGGTAGTGATGATGCTAGCGACCGAGCAATTGCGCGTCGCGCTGGTCACCACGCATCTACCGTTGAGCGAAGTAGCGCTGCACATCACGCGCGCCGAACTGGAGGCGACACTGCAAATTCTGCAGCGCGATTTGCGCGAAAAATTCGGCATCGCCGCGCCGCGCATTCTGGTGTTAGGACTCAATCCGCACGCGGGCGAAAGCGGTCATCTCGGGCGCGAGGAAATCGAAATCATCGAGCCCTGCCTCGAAGCATTGCGCGCCGTTGGCATGAACTTGATCGGACCGCTGCCGGCCGATACGGCATTCACGCCTAAATATCTCGAAGCCTGCGACGCGGTATTGGCGATGTATCACGATCAAGGCTTGCCGGTACTGAAATATCAGGGCTTCGGACGAGCGGTAAATATCACATTGGGCCTGCCGGTGATTCGCACCTCGGTCGATCACGGCACGGCGCTCGATCTCGCCGGCAGCGGTCGCGCCGATAGCGGCAGCCTGCGCTGCGCGCTGGCGCTGGCGCTAGAACTCGCAGAACACCAAGCCTCCGCAAGGCTGCGCCGCTAACGCGCCAAATATTTAAGGACATCTATCCGTGAGCAACGATGGGCCAGCAGCGACCGAACACCGCGCGCGCAAACGCTTCGGCCAAAATTTTCTGCACGATCCGAATATCATCCGTCGCATCGTCGCCGGCATCCGTCCCAAGGCTGGCGAAACGTTGCTCGAAATCGGCCCCGGCCAAGGCGCACTGACGGAAGCTTTGCTGGAGTCCGGCTGCGAATTGCTGGCTGTCGAGTTGGATCGCGACTTGGTTGCCATACTCGAGCGAAAATTCGCCGGCCATCCGCGCTTTCGTTTACAGCAGGGCGACGCGCTCAAGGTAAAGCTCGCGGACTTGACTGGACAGACCCGCATTCGCGTGGTCGGCAATCTGCCCTACAATATTTCCACGCCACTGATTTTTCATTTATTGAGCCAGAGTGACGCTATTGCCGATATGCACTTCATGCTGCAGAAAGAAGTGGTCGAGCGCTTAGCCGCCGGCCCCGGCAGCAAAACTTACGGTCGCCTCGGCATCATGACCCAGTACCATTGCCGCGTGGAGCCGCTGCTCGAGGTGCCGCCCGGCGCATTTTTCCCACAGCCTAAGGTGCAATCGGCCGTGGTAAGATTAGTGCCTCACGCGGTTTTGCCCTACCCCGCGAACTCGGCGGAGCATTTGCAAACCGTAGTGCGCACAGCGTTCAATCAGCGGCGTAAAACATTGCGCAATGCGCTCCAGGGCTTAGTGAGCCCCGAGCAAATGGCGGCGCTCGGTATCGATTCCAGCGCGCGGCCGGAAACGCTGGCGCTGGAAACTTACGTCGCTTTAGCGAATACCTTGAGTGGGCCCTTATCTTGAGTGGGAAAGTTTAGCGCCATGCCCAATCGCATCGCCCCCGACAACAATGATCCCGATACCCATGAGATCGAAATCGAGGTCGCCACGCGCTATCTCGCCGAACAATCCACACCCGCCGAAAACCGCTTTGTGTTTGCCTATACCATCACTATCAATAATCGCGGCGACGAAGCCGTACGTTTACTACACCGTCACTGGCGCATAACCGACGCCAACAATCGCGTGCAGGAAGTTCGCGGCGAGGGCGTGGTCGGCGAGCAACCGCTAATCGCTGCGGGCGGCAGCTATCGCTATACCAGCGGCTCGCTGCTCGAGACGGCGGTCGGCACGATGGAGGGCAGCTATGAAATGATCAGCACCTCCGGCCGCAGCTTCAATGCACCGATCGCAGTATTTTCGCTGGCGCAACCCGGCGCATTACACTAGTCAGCTATCGATTTTGGCAACACCGTTAAGGACTCTTTCATCATGACGCGCTACGCAGTGGGCGATCTTCAAGGCTGTTTTGCACCGCTGCGCAAATTGCTCGATCGCGTTCAATTCGATCCCGCTCGCGATCAACTGTGGTCGGTCGGCGACCTGGTCAATCGCGGCCCACAGTCGCTCGAATGTCTGCGCTTTTTTTTCGCGCTCGGCGCCGGCGCACGCGTGGTGCTGGGCAATCACGATTTACATTTGCTCGCCGTCGCCAATGGTATTCGCCCTTTAAAACGCGGCGACACGTTGCGCGAAATACTGGATGCACCGGATTGCGCGGAACTGCTCGACTGGCTGCGCCGGCAACCGCTGCTCTACCGCGACCCCAGTGGTGACTACACGATGTTACACGCCGGCCTGGCGCCGCAATGGACGATCGAATACGCCTCACAATTGGCCGATGAAGTCAGCGCCGCATTGCAAAGTTCACGCTATCTCGATTTTTTACGCGGCATGTACGGCAATGCGCCGGCAACCTGGTCTGAAGAATTGCGCGGCGTCGAGCGTTGGCGCGCGATCACCAATTATTTAACGCGTATGCGCTTCTGCAACGAGAGTGGCGAATTAGAGCTGACCAGTAAAGAGGGGCCGGACAATGCACCGCCGGGATTTATGCCCTGGTTCGCAGTGCCGGGTAGAAAAAGTGCCGGCCAGACATTAATTGTCGGCCATTGGGCGTCCTTGATGGGTCGCGCCGAGCGCGCCGACATCGTCGCATTGGACACCGGCTGCGTATGGGGACAAAACCTGACACTATTCAATTTAGAAAAACAAAACTTCCTGCAATGTAAGTGCGCCAATTAATCCTTTAAACTTTTTATTCATATAAAACAATTGAACTAGCATATGGCAGCTTTAACGCGATTAAAGTCTGACCAATCCCTTTTCCGCCAAATCGACATATAAACCGCGCTACATATAGATTCTGTTTATTTAACAAGCCGTTGCGTATCGCTTAACCCAGCGCGAAGCTTTTTTATCTTATCGATGTTTGGCTACGCAAATATCCTCAATATCTTTTGTCTCAATTAGCATTATTATGACTCTAGTGTGCAATGCGGCTATTCTTACTCATAAGCGCGTCAACAGTCTGCCGCATCTTTGAGCTGAAGGAAGAGGTACGTTCATGAGCATCTTCAATCATTTTCGCGACCGCTACGAAACAACGCAGGAAGAGCAATACACCCTGCAGGAATATCTCGATCTGTGTAAAAAAGATCGCTCGGTATACGCCAGTGCCGCCGAGCGCCTGCTGATGGCAATCGGCGAACCGGAAACGGTCGACACAGCTCGCGATCCGCGCTTAAGCCGTATTTTTCAAAACAAAATAATCCGCCGCTACAAAGCCTTCGACGAGTTTTACGGCATGGAGGAAGCGATCGAGCAAATCGTCTCGTATTTCCGCCACGCCGCGCAGGGCCTGGAAGAGAAAAAGCAAATTCTTTATCTGTTGGGCCCAGTGGGCGGCGGCAAATCGTCGTTGGCCGAACGCCTAAAATTGCTGATGGAGCGCGAACCGATTTACTGCCTTAAAGACTCGCCGATTTTCGAATCGCCGCTCGGCCTGTTCGATCCGGACGAAGACGGCGAAATCCTCGAGGAGGATTACGGCATTCCGCGCCGCTACGTAAAAACCATTATGTCGCCCTGGGCAGTCAAGCGCCTGCATGAGTTTAAAGGCGACATCAGCCAATTTCGCGTCGTCAAGCTACGCCCTTCGCGTCTCGATCAAATCGCCATCAGCAAAACCGAGCCCGGCGACGAAAACAACCAGGATATTTCCTCGCTGGTCGGTAAGGTGGATATCCGCAAGTTGGAAGAATTCCCGCAAAGCGATCCCGATGCCTACGCATTTTCCGGCGGGTTGTGCCGCTCCAACCAAGGTATTCTGGAATTCGTGGAAATGTTCAAGGCGCCGATCAAGGTGCTGCATCCGCTGTTGACCGCCACGCAGGAAGGCAATTACAACGGCACCGAAGGCATGGGCGCGATTCCGTTCGAAGGCATGATTCTCGCTCACTCCAATGAATCGGAGTGGCAGGCCTTTAGGAACAACAAAAACAACGAAGCGTTCCTCGATCGCGTTTACATCGTAAAAGTACCGTATTGCCTGCGCGTCACCGAAGAAATAAAAATTTACGACAAACTCTTAATCAACAGCTCTCTGCATGCCTCGCCCTGCGCGCCGGACACCTTAAAAATGCTCGCGCAATTCACCGTGCTATCGCGGCTGAAAGAACCCGAGAACTCGAATATCTATTCGAAGATGCGCGTCTACGACGGCGAAAATCTTAAAGACACCGACCCGAAAGCGAAAAGCATTCAGGAGTACCACGACGCCGCTGGCGTCAACGAAGGCATGGAAGGACTTTCCACGCGCTTCGCCTTTAAGATTTTATCGAAGGTATTCAACTTCGACGCCACCGAAATCGCCGCTAACCCGGTACATTTGCTGTATGTGCTCGAGCAGCAAATCGAGCAGGAGCAATACTCGCAAGAGACGACCGAGCGCTACCTGCGCTTTATCAAAGAATATCTGGCACCGCACTACATCGAATTTATCGGCAAGGAAATCCAAACGGCATACCTGGAATCCTACTCGGAGTACGGACAGAACATTTTCGATCGCTACGTAACCTACGCCGACTTCTGGATTCAAGACCAGGAATATCGCGACCCGGAGACCGGCGAGATTCTCAATCGCGCATCGTTGAACGAGGATTTGGAAAAAATCGAAAAACCGGCCGGCATCAGCAACCCGAAAGATTTTCGCCATGAAATCGTCAACTTCGTGTTGCGCGCCCGCGCCAACAACAGCGGTAAAAACCCCGACTGGCGCAGCTATGAAAAACTGCGCTCGGTCATCGAAAAGAAAATGTTCGCCAACACGGAGGATTTATTGCCGGTTATCTCCTTCAATGCCAAGGCTTCGACCGAGGATCAGAAAAAGCACAACGATTTTGTCAATCGCATGGTGGAACGCGGCTATACCGAAAAACAAGTTCGGTTGTTATCCGAGTGGTATTTGCGGGTGCGCAAGTCCCAGTGAAAAAAAGTTCAATGACAAAAGCACAGTGATTGAACGCACAGTGAGTTGACGTGCCGCCCGAGGGTGGAGGAATCGCAGCGTGAGTTATCTGATCGATAGACGTCTAAACGGCAAGAACAAGAGCGCTGTTAATCGTCAACGTTTTCTGCGCCGCTATAAAAAACATATTCAGAAGGCCGTCTCCGACGCGGTGGGCAAACGCTCGATCACCGATATCGAGCAGGGCGAAAAAATCACCATTCCCAGCCGCGATGTCGGCGAGCCGGTACTGGGCCACGGCAGCGGCGGCAAACGTAGCGTCGTGCACCCCGGCAATAAAGAATTCGTCGCTGGCGACAGAGTGCCGCGTCCCACCGGCGGCGGAGGCGGTGGTGGCAACGGCCAAGCCAGCAATAGTGGCGAAGGTACCGACGAATTCGCTTTCCAGATTAGCCAGGAAGAATTTCTCGAATTCATGTTCGAGGATTTGGCGCTGCCGAATTTAATCAAACGACAACTCGCCGGCTCGGATGTTTTCAAATACAAACGCGCCGGCTTTAGCAATGCCGGCACACCGAATCAAATCAACATCGTGCGCTCGCTGCGCGCCGCCAACGCACGCCGCATCGCGCTGGGCGGCCCCAAACGCAAACGCATTCGCGAACTCGAACAGGAACTCGCCACGTTAACGGCGGCCGACCCCGTGCTGCGCGACGACAAGCGCATTGTCGCGCTGCAGGAAGAGATTGTGCTACTTAAACGAAAAATCGACAGACTGCCGTTTATCGACGAATTCGACATTAAATACAACCTCAATACGAAGGAGCCGCAGCCCAGCTCCAAGGCCGTGATGTTTTGCATCATGGATGTCTCGGGCTCGATGAACCAAGCGACCAAGGATATGGCCAAGCGCTTTTTCATACTGCTGTATTTGTTCTTGAAGCGTAACTACGATCACACCGAAGTGGTGTTTATTCGCCATCACACCAGCGCCAAGGAAGTCGATGAAGAAGAGTTTTTTTATTCGCGAGAAACCGGCGGCACAATTGTTTCGAGTGCGCTGCGCCTGATGAAAGATGTGATGACCGATCGCTTTCCGACTTCGGAATGGAATATTTACGCCGCGCAAGCATCGGACGGCGACAACTGGAACGACGACTCGAGCGTCTGCTATAAACTGCTGACCGAAGAAATCATGCCATTTCTACAACACTACTCGTATGTCGAGATTACGCCGCGCGAACATCAGGCCTTGTGGACCGAATACGAACAGGTGCACAGCCAGTTTCCGGATAGCTTTGCGATGCAGCAAATTGTCGATGTGAAAGATATTTATCCGGTATTCCGCGAGCTATTTCAAAGGCGCACGGCATGACGAAAGACTCGCTCATTTCCACCGGCTCCGAATGGACTTTCGAGCTCATCGAAGCCTACGATCGGGAAATCGGCGCACTGGCCATCGAATTCGGACTGGAAACTTATCCGAATCAAATCGAAATCATCAGCTCGGAACAAATGATGGATGCCTACGCGGCGTCCGGCATGCCGGTCTATTACCGGCACTGGTCGTTCGGCAAACATTTTCTCGGTATCGAGAATAATTACAGTCGCGGGCAAATGGGGCTCGCCTACGAGATCGTCATCAACTCCAATCCTTGCATCGCCTATTTGATGGAAGAAAACACCATGACGATGCAGGCATTGGTCATCGCTCATGCCTGCTACGGCCACAATTCTTTTTTCAAAGGCAATTATTTATTCCGCACCTGGACCGACGCCGACTCGATCATCGATTATTTGTTGTTCGCGCGCAATTACATCGCCAAGTGCGAAGAGAAGCATGGCGTCGACGCGGTCGAGCGCATTCTGGATTCCTGCCATGCGCTGATGAACTACGGTGTCGACCGCTATAAACGCCCGCACCCTATTTCGGCGGAAACCGAGCAGCAACGGCAGACCGAACGCGAAGAATATTTACAACAGCAAGTCAACGATCTGTGGCGCACCATTCCGCTCGGCAAAGCCGAGAAAAAGGATCAGGCGCGCAAGCCGTTTCTCAAAGAGCCGCAGGAAAACCTGTTGTACTTTTTCGAAAAAAACTCGCCTTTACTCGAGCCGTGGCAGCGCGAAATTATTCGCATCGTGCGCAAGATAGCGCAATATTTTTATCCGCAGCGCCAAACCCAGGTGATGAACGAAGGCTGGGCGACCTTTTGGCATTACACGCTGCTGAACGAACTATACGATCGCGGCAAGGTGAACGAAGGCTTCATATTGGAGTTCCTGCAATCGCATACCAGCGTCGTCTATCAGCCGCCGTTCGATAGTCCGCACTACAGCGGTATCAATCCCTATGCGCTCGGCTTCGGCATGATGAGCGATATACGCCGCATCTGCGAGAATCCCACCGAGGAAGATAAACGCTGGTTTCCCGAAATCGCCGGTACGCCGTGGCAGGAGGCCCTGCAATTCGCGATGCGTAATTTCAAGGATGAAAGTTTTATTTTGCAATACCTATCGCCCAAACTGATCCGCGACTTAAAATTGTTCTGCGTGGTGGACGACGATAGCGAATCCGAGATCGAAATCACCGCTATCCACAACGACGAAGGTTATCGTGCGGTGCGCGAACAACTCGCCGGCCAGTACAACCTCGGCAACCGCGAGCCGAACATTCAAGTGGTCGACATCGACATGCGCGGCGATCGCGCTATTTATCTGCAACATATCCAACACAATCGGCGCCCGCTGGATCGCCATACCGAAGACGTAATGAAGCATCTGCACCAATTGTGGGGCTTCGATGTACACCTGCAGTCGCTGCAAGACGGCAAGGTCACCGCATCGTTCCACTGCCCGCCGCAGGAAGAGGAAGCCGAACACCGGTAACGGTACGCGCGCCACTCCGCTATAATCCCTCGATACTCATGCCAGGCACTTACGGCACAAGCTGCACTTACTGCATAAATTTCATAAATTGCACAAATCACAGCCGGGCGCAGACATAATTTTATGCAACGTTATTTGGTGGGCGGCGCCGTCCGCGACAAATTACTGGGCTATCCGCATAGCGAGCACGACTGGGTAGTAGTGGGCAGCACGCCCGAGGCGATGCTCGCGGCCGGCTACAAACCGGTCGGCAAAGATTTCCCGGTTTTTCTGCACCCGCAAACCAACGAAGAATACGCACTCGCCCGCACCGAGCGAAAATCCGGCAGCGGCTATCACGGCTTTGTCTGCCACAGCAGCCCCGATGTCACGCTCGAACAGGATCTTGCGCGTCGCGATCTCACCATCAACGCCATCGCCGAGGACGAGCACGGCCAGCTCATCGATCCATACGGCGGCCGCAACGATTTAGCGCAGCGGCAATTGCGGCATGTATCGCCGGCGTTTAGCGAGGACCCGCTGCGCATTCTGCGCGTCGCTCGCTTCGCCGCCCGCTACCACCATTTGGGTTTTGCGGTTGCAGCGGAAACCATGGCCTTGATGACGACGATGGTGGCGCAGGGCGAGGCCAATCATCTGGTCGCCGAGCGTGTCTGGAAAGAAACCGAGCGCGCATTGACCGAGCCGAACCCGGAAGTTTTTTTTGCCGTACTGCAACAATGCGGCGCGCTCGCGGTGTTATTCCCCGCCTTGGCGAATCCGCAGCCCGGCTTAAATAATCTGGCGCGCTGCGCGCCGCAAACCAACTATCCATTGATTCGCTTTGCCGTATTGTGCGCGTATCTCGATGCGAAAGTTGCCGCCGTACTATGCGAGCAAATCAAAGCGCCGAATGACTATCGCGAGCTGACCGTGCTGGCAACGCAACAATTATCCGCCGTAGCGGGTGCCGACACACCGCAACAAGCCTTCGCTATTCTGGAAGCCGCCGATGCATTGCGTCGGCCCGAGCGATTTACGCAGTTGCTGGAAGTTTGCACCCAGCTATCGATTTCGAACCAGAACGTTCAACGCCTGCAGCGAGCGTTGCAATCGGCCACCGCCATCGTTGCGCAGCCGCTGCTCGAGCGTGGCTTTATCGGCAAAGCACTAGGCGAGCAATTGCGAATAGAACGCCTGCGCACCATCGAAGAGAATTGGTTATGACCTCGACAAAAGTTGCCTTGATCACCGGCGCCGCACAACGCATCGGCGCGCAACTGGCGCGCGCATTACACGCGCGCTCATACAACGTGGTCATTCACTACAACAGCTCCGGCGCCGCTGCCGAGCAAATAGCGCGCGAATTGAATGCGCTGCGCGACAACTCCGCGTGCGCCTTGTCCGCCGACATGCAGGATGTAAGCGCCGTGCAACAACTCGCGACCGATGCAAAGGCAGTCTGGGGACGCGTCGATGTCTTGATCAATAACGCATCGAGTTACTATTCGACGCCGTGGCATAGCGCTACGGAGCACGATTGGGATCGGCTGATCGGCAGCAATCTGAAAGGACCATTTTTTCTCACGCAGGCATTGCTGCCGGAACTGGCCGCGCGCAACGGCAGTGTAATAAATATGATCGATATTTTCGCCGAACGGCCGATCCGCGAGTTTCCACTGTACTGCATGGCAAAAGCGGGCGTTGCGATGTTGACCAAAAGTCTCGCGGTGGATTACGGCAAGAGCGTACGCGTAAACGGTATCGCACCCGGCGCAATTTTATGGCCGGAGCCGCCGTTGAGCGCGGTGGAACAGGCGCGCATGCTGGCAAAAATTCCTACCGGTCAAATCGGCCATCCCGACGATATCGTGCGCACGGCATTATTTCTTATCGAAGATGCGCCTTATATCAACGGCCAAATCATTGCCGTCGACGGCGGGCTTAGTTTGAATACGTAAAAGGGATTAGTAGTTAGTAGTTGGTTGTTAGCTTGCAAGTCACCGACCAACTGTTAACTCGCGCGCTGTAGTTGGAATAAGGAGTTGCGACAAATCGTGGTTGTTCCACAAAAACGGCACCGGCCATAATTTTTGCGCGGCAGTAAATTTCTGCTTTAACGCGCAATAAGAAATACCGAGCGCCGGATGCAGCGCATCGCCGGCGATATCCGCCAGCGGCCACAACACGTATGCATAATCGACAATATCCGCGCGCGGCAATGCAATGTTATCGACCACGCCATTTACAGCGCCGTAGGTCAGTAAATCCAGATCCAGCGAGCGATCGCTGAACTTCGCCGTGTTGCCACTATGACCATTAGCGCGCTCGATGCCGCGCAATAACGTCACCAATTCACCAACCGATAATTCGGTATCGATACGCGCCACCAGATTAAAAAAAGCGGCGCCGCTGAAACCGATCGCCTCGCTTTCATACACCGGCGATAACAACATGTCGCCGAACTCGGCGGCCAGGCGATCCAGCGCAGCGGTGATATGCGCGCCGCGCTCGATGTTGCTGCCGATGCCGATAAACACTTGCGTCACGCCGGTCGCTCTCCGCGTTCGATCAGTACGCCCACTTCGCGCGCCGCCGCAACGGCGGTTGGTTTCGCCAAGCGCAGACGCAACCAGGGCACATTAAATTCGCGCATAACCAATGCAGCGCACTGCTCGGCCAACGTCTCGATCAGCAGAAAACTACCGCTGCCGACAAACTCATTGAGACGCTGCGAAATGGCGGCGTAGTCGAGTGTATCCGCAACATTTTCACTGGCCGCGGCGCGCCGAATATCGGTCGCCATTTCCAAATCCAATAATACCTGCTGTTTGGCGCGGCGCTCCCAATCGTAGATGCCGATAACGGTTTCGATCTGCAGGGCGCGAATATATACAATGTCCATCATCTATCCCGTCAAACCGCCGCCGGCAATTGCGTCAGCGGCCAGCGCGCGCGCACCAGCACCGCCAGCGAATCGCTCTGCCCTGCCAATAATCTTTGGCAACCGGCGTAGGCGATCATCGCGCCGTTGTCGGTGCAGAACTCCGGCCGCGCATAAAAGGCGCGCGCGCCGATCGTTTGCAACTCGCTATCCAGACGCCGGCGCAGCTCGCGATTGGCGCTGACGCCGCCGGCCAGCACCAGCGTTTTCAGGCCGGTCTCGCGCAACGCGCGCACACATTTAATAACGAGCGTCTCGACCACCGCCGCCTGAAACGATGCCGCGATGTCGGCGCGCACCGCCGGATCGATCGCACCGGCACCAATATGCTCCTCGTTACCAATATTCTCTTCGTTAAAAGTATGCGCGCGAACCAGCGTCAACACCGCAGTTTTTAAACCGGAAAAACTAAAATCGAGCCCGGGTCGATTGACCATCGGACGCGGTAGATCGAAGCGTGCCGTGCCGGTGGCCGCCAGCGCCGCCAGGTGCGGACCGCCGGGATACGGCAAGCCGAGCATTTTTGCGCATTTATCGAAGGCTTCGCCGGCCGCGTCGTCGAGCGATTCGCCGAGTAAGGTATAGACGCCGACGCCGTCGACCCGCACCAACTGCGTGTGGCCGCCCGACACTAATAAAGCCACCAGCGGCAGCGCGGGCGGATCGGCCTCGAGCATCGGCGCTAATAAATGCGCTTCCATATGATGCACTCCGATTGCCGGCACGCCCCACGCATAAGCTAGACTGCGACCGAAGCAAGCGCCCACCATGAGAGCGCCGACCAAACCGGGACCGGAAGTAAAAGCTACGCCATCGATCTGCTGCGGCTCGCATTGGGCATCGCGTAAAACCTGTTGTACCAGCGGCAGGCATTTACGCACGTGGTCGCGCGAGGCCAATTCCGGCACCACGCCGCCGTACTCCTGATGCAATTCGATCTGGCTGTACAGCGCCTCCGCCAGCAGGCCGCGCTCGCTGTCGTAAATCGCTACGCCGGTCTCGTCGCACGAGGTTTCAATGCCAAGCACACGCATGCAGATCGATCGCTCAAAGGGGGAGCGCATGATATCGGCTGGCCGGTCATCTCGCCAGCCGGGATTCGCGCCTGTTAACAGGCGCGCGCGGGCTTTGCATTTCCCGCGCCCGAGGTTTAGAATGCGCGGCCTCCGGTAGCTGTCGCTGCCATTAATCAAATTTTCTAACCTTGGAAAGGTCGACGATGCCTTTTGTGAAGCTGAAAGATAACGAACCGTTCGACGTAGCGCTGCGCCGTTTCAAGCGCTCCTGTGAAAAAGCCGGCGTCCTCGCCGAAGTCCGTCGCCGCGAGTTCTACGAAAAGCCCACGACTGTACGCAAGCGCGAAGCCGCCTCCGCCGTCAAGCGCCACCAGAAAAAACTGCAACGCGAAGCGAAAAAACTGCAACGTCCGTTCTAAGAGCGGATTGTCTCAAGGGCAAGCCCTTCCCCGCGAAGCGCCTGCCTCTACGCAACCGAGTTTCCGCTCACCATGGCTGACTTTCCGCTAAAAATACGCCTCACCGAGGCCATGAAAGCAGCCATGCGGGCGCAAGATAAAGCTCGGCTCAGCGCGATCCGCATGATCATCGCCGATATCAAGCGCATCGAGATCGATGAACGCATCGATGTCGACGACGCGCGCGCGCTGATCGTACTCGACAAAATCGCCAAGCAACGCCGCGATTCGATCAATCAATTCCGCAATGCCGAGCGCCACGATCTCGCCGACAAAGAAGCCTTCGAGCTGTCGGTGGTCGAGGAGTTTCTGCCGCAACCGCTATCCGCCGACGAAATCGCCGCGCTGATCGACGACGCCATCGCCACCAGCGGTGCGCAGAGCGCGGCGGATATGGGCAAGGTCATGGCGCTGCTCAAGCCGGCCATGCAGGGCCGCGCCGATATGTCGATCATCAGTAAACAAGTAAAAACCCGCCTCGGCTAAACGGGCGGTAGACAAAGTTTGTCGCCGCGTCGATTATATTCGCCACACCCGATACCAGTAACTAAAGTCACCTACGTCCAGGACTAACTTCCACGCTATGGCCGGTCGGATTCCGCAAGCTTTTATCGACGATCTGCTCGAACGCGTCGATATTGTCGAGGTGATCGATCGCCGCGTGCCGCTCAAGAAAAGCGGCCGCAACTACAGCGCGCGCTGCCCGTTTCACGACGAAAAAACCCCCTCGTTCAGCGTCGCCCCGGATAAACAGTTCTTTTACTGCTTCGGCTGCGGCGCCGGCGGCAATGCCATCGGCTTCGTCATGGACTATGACCGCGTCGATTTTCCGCAGGCGGTCGAAAACCTCGCGACGCTGGCCGGCCTCGAAGTGCCGCGCGAGCAGCAAACCGAAATACCGGCGCAGCAGCAAAAGCAGCAGCGCGATCTCTATCAAATCCTCGATGCCGCTGCGCGCTTTTTTCGCGAGCAATTGCGCACTCATCCGCAGGCGGCGCGCGCGGTCGACTATCTCAAGCGGCGCGGCGTCACCGGCACCATCGCGCGCGATTTCGGCATCGGCTTCGCGCCGCCGGGCTGGGACAATTTATTGAAGGCGCTGGGCGCCACCGAACACGACCGGCAATTGCTGCTCGATAGCGGCATGCTGGTCGTCAAAGAAGACGAGAACAAAACCTACGACCGCTTCCGCGATCGCATCATGTTCCCGATTCTCGACAGCCGCGGCCGCGTCATCGCCTTCGGCGGTCGCGTGCTCAACGACGACAAACCGAAGTACCTGAACTCGCCGGAGACCGCCGTCTTTCATAAAGGCCGCGAATTGTATGGCCTGTATCAGGCGCGCCGCGCGCAGCGGCAATTGCAGCGCCTGGTGGTCGTGGAAGGCTATATGGATGTGGTCGCGCTCGCGCAGTTCGGCATTCCGTATGCCGTCGCGACGCTGGGCACCGCCACCAGCAGCGAGCATTTGCAGAAAGTATTTCGCCATTGTCCGGAAGTGATCTTCTGCTTCGACGGCGACAAAGCCGGCCGGCAGGCGGCTCGTCGCGCTTTAGAAGCGGCTCTGCCGACCATGGAAGATGGCCGCCAGGCGCGCTTTCTATTTCTGCCCGAAGGCGAAGACCCGGACAGCCTGGTGCGCAGCAAGGGCACGGCGGCTTTCGAACAATTGCTATCGACCGCGCAGCCGCTCGGTGATTACCTGTTCGACAATCTGAGCAGCGGCATCGATCTGAACAGCCTCGAAGGCCGCGCCCGCCTCAGTAAACTGGCGGCGCCGATGCTGAACAAATTGCCGGAAGGCGTCTTCAAGCAACTGATGCTCGATAGCCTGGCCAATCACACAGGCATCAGCAGCCAGAAACTGGAAACGCTGCTGCACGAGGCCGGCACGCTGGCCGCGCCAACGCCCGCTGCCGCGTCAGCGCCCGCGACACCACCGCGCCAACGACCGACGCTGCCGCCGCGCACCGAAATTCAGCGCGATGCGACGCTCTATGCCACCGGTCTGCTGTTGTTGCATCCGCGGCTCGCCAAACTGGCGCCGTCGGCGACCCAGCTCGAACATTTAGCGGGCGAAGCGCCCACGCTGCTGCGCGACCTGCTGGAACTGCTCGATAAACGCCCGGAGTCCAACACCAACGTGCTGCTCGGCCATTGGTATAGCGAGCCGTGGCGCCATCATGTCGAAGAAGCCTTCAATCAGGTCAGCCTGTTGCTGGAAACGCGCGATCAATTGAACCTCGCGGCCGAAGAGGGAGTCGAATGCGAATTGGCTGATACCTTGAAATATCTCGAGCGCAGCCATATAGAGCAGAAGCTGGATACGCTGTTCGACAAATTTCAGCGCACGGACTACGCTGAGCTCAGCCCCCAGGAAATCCAGCAATTGCATCGACTGCTCGCTGAAAAAAACAGCAAGTAATCGCTGCCAAACATCTTTAGAACGGACGAATCGACCAACCAATCCCCGCTTCTCCCTAGTCGGAGAATTGACCTTTGGTTTATAATGGTCGGCTATTTTTTACCTCTACCATGAGAAAACATCAGCATGAGTGATACGGATCAGCAGCAATCCCGGCTCAAAGATCTAATTGCCAAAGGCAAAGAGCAGGGATTTCTGACCTACGCAGAGGTAAACGATCACCTGCCGGAGGACATCTCCGATCCCGAACAGGTCGAAGACATCATTCAGATGATCAACGATCTCGGCATCCAAGTTTTCGAAGAAGCGCCCGATAGCGACACCCTGTTACTGGCCGACAACGAATCGCCGGACGACATCGCCGCGGCCGAAGCCGCCGCCGCACTGGCTGCAGTCGAAACCGAAGCCGGCCGCACCACCGACCCCGTGCGCATGTACATGCGCGAAATGGGTACCGTGGAACTGCTGACCCGCGAAGGCGAAATCGTCATCGCCAAGCGCATCGAAGAAGGCATTCGCGAGCTGATGGCCGCGCTGGCGTTCTTCCCCGGCACCGTCAAAACCTTACTCGACGAATATGACAAAGTAGGACCGGAAGGCCGTCGGCTCGGCGATATCCTAGTGGGCTACCTCGATCCGGTCGCGGAAATCGCGCCGGCCACTGAGGAAATCCCGATCGAAGTGGAAGCGGCTGCCGACGACGAAGAAGAAACCGCCGCCGGCGCCACCGACGAAGAAGAAAGCACCGAGAGCGGTCCCGATCCGGAGGAAGCGCGCATTCGCTTCACCGCGCTGCGCGACCAGTTCGAAAAGGTGGAGAAATCCATCAAGAAAAACGGTCGCTACAGCAAGCAAACCGCGAAAGAATTGGTACAGCTCGGCGAAGTTTTCAAATTCTTCAAACTGACGCCGCGCACCTTCGATCCGCTGACCGCGCGCGTGCGCGATACGCTGAACACCATTCGCGACTACGAAAAAGTCATCATGCAAATCTGTGTGCGCGAATGCGGCATGGAGCGCAAACAATTCATCAAAGACTTCCAGGGCAACGAAGCCAATCTGGAATGGGTCGATAAACACATCAACGCCCGCAAAGGCTACAGCAGCAAGCTGGCCCAGCAGAAAGACAATATTCTGCGCGCGCAGCGGCAAATCAAACAATTGGAAGAAGATACCGATCTCACCATTGCGGATATCAAGGAAGTTAATCGCCGCATGTCGATCGGCGAAGCGCGCGCGCGCCGCGCCAAGAAAGAAATGGTCGAGGCGAACCTGCGTCTGGTTATTTCGATCGCCAAGAAATACACCAACCGCGGCCTGCAATTCCTCGATCTGATTCAGGAAGGCAATATCGGCCTGATGAAAGCGGTCGATAAATTCGAATACCGTCGCGGCTATAAATTTTCCACCTACGCAACCTGGTGGATTCGTCAGGCGATCACACGCTCGATCGCCGACCAGGCGCGCACCATTCGTATTCCGGTGCACATGATCGAAACGATCAACAAGCTGAATCGTATTTCGCGTCAAATGCTGCAGGAAATGGGTCGCGAGCCGACGCCGGAAGAACTCGGCGAACGCATGGAAATGCCCGAAGATAAAGTGCGCAAAGTATTAAAAATCGCCAAAGAACCGATCTCGATGGAAACACCGATCGGCGACGACGAAGATTCGCATCTGGGCGACTTTATCGAAGACACCACCATCTCCTCGCCAATCGACGCCGCCACCGGCGAAGGCCTGCGCGAAGCGACGCGGCAGGTATTAGCAGGATTGACGGCACGCGAAGCCAAAGTACTGCGCATGCGCTTCGGCATCGACATGAACACCGACCACACCCTCGAAGAAGTCGGCAAACAATTCGACGTAACGCGCGAGCGTATCCGTCAGATCGAAGCGAAAGCGCTGCGCAAACTGCGCCACCCTTCGCGCTCCGATCATTTGCGTAGCTTCTTAGACGAATAATATTAGAAAGTAGTAACGATTGTTTCAGGCTTCTTCCCCGAGAAGCCTGACCAAGCCAAACGTTTGCAGGCAAGGCGCGCGGCGACGAAACGAAGGGAGTGTACAAAAAGTACATGACCAAGTTGAGGCGCCGCGCAACGAAGCATGGAAATGTTTGGCGTAGTGTCAGGGGGCCTTTAGCTCAGTTGGTTAGAGCATCCGACTCATAATCGGCAGGTCCTGGGTTCAAGTCCCGGAAGGCCCACCATCCCCTCTTTCATTTCATAGACTTATAACTCTGCGACCTGCCGACTTGGTGGATAGCTTTCGGCTGTCTGGGTCGTTTGGTGGCCGGACCGAGTTGATCGAGGTTTTCACCCTCTAGGCTACGTTCATCACATAGATCATTTGTTGAGCCTATGGGTTGCTTGCAAATACCAGAGCTAAGGAATACCCAAACATATGCGCGCAGCTTTGGCATCCGACAGATGAATGGCCGAATAGATGGTTTTATGACGCGGTATATCATGAACTCGGCGATACCGAGGCGCCGTACGAAATACCCATAGATCCGGCAGCATTACGCTTACGGGTAGATGAGTTTTTAAAACTTGATCGGTACGATTGGCTGGGGCATTCGAGCACAATGCCAGTTGGTCTATGGCCGCTTGATTTTATTGCGTGCCGGCATTTCCAAATGCCTGTACCTGCAAGTTTTTGGTACCAGGTCGCGAAAACCAATCTCGCGCCTAATGGCGAAATTGAGTGAGATTGAGCGAATATTTGTCTGGATTGACCTGCCCCCACGAGTAGTGCCATTGGTCTGTTATTAGGGTCAAACGCAATATGCTGAATTAACTTACTTCTTTTTCAATACCTTTCCATACCAATAATCAGGTCTCAACGAAAATCTAACTCAACACGCTCTCAAACAACTCCAATTGTGGGCCGCCTAAATAAATGCCCTTGACGCCGCCGGCCTGGGCATGGGCCTTGCGAAATGCATCCGAATGTGTCCAAGCCTCAAACGCTTGACGGTTTTCCCACACTGAATGCGAAACAAACAGCGCGAATTCGGCGTTAGTCGGTCCCTGCAGCATATTAAAACTCACAAAGCCTGGCACTTGATCGAGGTACGATTCACGCGCCTTCCACATATCGATGAAATCCTGCTCGCGACCGAGGGCAATTTTGAAACGGTTCATGGCGATAAACATAAGAACTCCTGATTAACGATAAGCAAAAATGGTGTCTAACGGCAGGCGTGATGTACTTGGAGCAGATATCGCGTTCGGAGAGGCCTTTTTATCTGCCATGAATTAAAAATTCCCTTATGTTTATTTTGTTTGTTTGGCAGATATGGCTCTGCTCTGATTTATATCAGATATTCCGCAAAAACAGAATCTATCGCGCTCAAGCCCATTCCCGACCCGAGCTAACACTGCGCAATAGAAACCATCTTATATGAAAGCGGCCTTACACAAGGCACGCATTTATTCGCCCTATTGCACTTCCACACCCGTTCGTTTTTACTCACCCTCGGAGAACTCCCATGACTACAAAGAAGTCTGCTGCCAAGAAATCCGCCGCGCCAAAAGCCCCTGCTAAATCGCTCTTCGAAAACCCACCGCAAACCGCTACTCCAACGCCCTCGCCGATCGCAGATAACACCCCGGCTTTCTTGCTGGCATTGCTGGTCGCCGAGAAACTGCTGAAACCTTTACCCGGACGTAATCGAGTGCACGAGCTGTGCGACCCAGCGGACTTTCAAACCCGCATGGACAAGCTGGTGGCCTCAAACGTCAACCTGCCGGATGAATCAGCCAAGACGGCACCGAAGATAGTCATTTACGAAATACCCCTCTTACCAGAATTATCTTGTAGTCCAAGCTGTTTGGAATTCATGGACCAACCGACTACGTGAAATTTGCGGTGTCCTAACGCGCCGGAATTACACGGGCTTTGCCATCGTGACGAAACCCGTAAGAGCTGGCCAATAGCTGCCTTGCATTAATTAAAATAAACGACACATAACTTTCGCATCTATTTTAGTGCGCAGGCCCTTTGACTACGCACGAATATAGTGCTTTATTTGCTGTGCAGATAATAAACCATCAAAAATCAGAAGGGATTTATATAATATGACACTTAAAAAAATATCGAATGCGACATCGTTGATCGCGTGTATTGCCATTACAGGGTGCTCAGCAACCGGTGAACAGTACCAAGCCAATGTTTACAAGGCCAATCAAGTTAATCAGGTCCAGAAGGCCAAAACTGTACAAATCCTTGCAGTAATGCCGGCAAAAATTGAAGTCGATAATACTCAGGGCAAACAAGCGGCGCAAATGGGTGGGGCACTGTTAGGTGCCGTGCTTGGTGCCGCAGCCGGTAATGCGGCCACCCACCATAAAGCCGAAGCGACAGCGGGCGGCGCCGTTGGTGGTGGCGTTGTTGGTGCCGCAGCTGGCGGCTTGGTCAATGATAAAAAGCTCGTTGACGGCGTATCTCTGACGTATATCGACGAAGGCAATACGCTGAACTCGGCTCAAGTCGGCAAGCTCTGCGAATTCCAACCAGGCACAGCAGTCGTCATCTCCACGTCCCCTACTGAAACTCGCGTTCAGCCGAATACAACCTGCCCTGCTGAGGTATCTAAGAAATGAAGAAGATTGCCTTTGCCACACTGCTCTCTCTGACGAGTGTTGTCGCAACTGCACAAACAACGCTTCAGGATCAAATCAATGCCGTGAATACCGCCCAAAACCAGCACAAAGCTGAAGAGGCTGCGCGTGAAGCGGAGTATCAGAGGCAGGCCAAAGCGGCGCAGGAAGAAGCTCGTGCAGAGACTGCTCGCAGACACGCGCAAGAAGCAGCACAGCAGCGCACAGCTGATACTCGTGCGCGCGAAGCGGCTGAACGTACACAAGCGGCAGCACAACTGAAGGAGCAGGAGCGGCAAAAAGATAAGTCCCGCGATCAGTCCTACGACGACGAACTTCGTAAAATGGAAATCGAGGAGCGACGCCTGGAGTTACAGGCCAAGCGCGCGAAAGTTAATCGCTCTGATGAATATATCAACGCGGACCTCAAACATCAGAACGCAGAAACTGATGTGGTCCAATCGACTGCAGACTCAAAGCGTAATGAATCGCAAGGCGATAAGTCGATGAAAGAGGGCATCGGTAAAGGAGCTGAATCAAAAAACTGGAATCCATTCAAATAAAATCCATCGATTAAACTGTAGAAGTTTCGATCTGATCTGACAGCCATCGCTAGGAAATATGGCGGCTGTCAGATCAATTTCACACACTCAACTTCTCCATAATATCCCTTGCCCGCAAACCAATATCGCGATTCTCAAGATGCGCATATCGCTGCGCGGTCTGAACGTCAACGTGGCCTAGCATCTGCGCCGTTTCATACAGACTAAGACCATTTTGTACCAACCGGCTAGCACAGGTATGTCGAAGGTCGTGAATGCGAAAGTCTTTCAATCCAGGGCGTTCAAACGCGGCGAATATTCCCTTCGACGAGTAACCCTGCGCTGTTGAATTGCAGGTCCGATTGCCCCACAGATTGCATGCTGTACCGACCCGCTACAACGCAAGTAATGCTTTGAAGCTAAAGCTGTTGAAGTTGTATCAGGTGGGTCAGCGCAACATGCAAATAGTTGCGGCAACTGGCTCAAAATTCGACGCAAATCTACAGATGGATTTAAAGAACTTTGGGTTTATCCGTCGATTCGCTACCGAACGTAGTGATGTCTTTTGGGGGCGGCTGCCTGGAATAGCAATATTGACAGCTGGCGCACGCAATTTTCGCGCACCTTTTGCTATCCCAGTTGATCTACCATGACTGAATTGGTGTATATGAGACCGTTGTCGCTGGTTCGATGAGCAACTATATGAAATTGGCCGCGACTATCCAGTGGGCCAAGGTAAACACGTAATCGGCAATCGGACAGGGGGCCAACTTCCGGCGGGATCTCCAGTTCCAGGCTATCCATATCCACATCAACGAATTTCTCCGGTGCCTGTGTCTTGAGCAACTCCTCTTCCGCCACCTCAAGCGCTAAATGACAAGTCGGGCTGATGTAAAATCTAATCTCTTCCAGCGGGATTGGATTTTCCGCGCCGGGCACCTTGCACCATCCTTCCACGGTTAAATTGTCCATGCTCATCTCCTGAAGCTTTTTGGCGGCGGCAACAACTCCTGATTGTGCGACACAAAACTAACGAGCCCATTCTAGGCCAAAGTGCCGACGGTTATATCTCGTATATCAGCATAAAGAAGGTTGCTGATATCCACTTTTGCACGGCGAGAAAAACCCTGCATATATATCTATATGCGCGAGCAACCACAATCCACAATTCCAGCCTGTGCCCGGTTATCTTCGGGATGATTTTATGGCAAGGTGACCCATGCCCATCCGTTACAGGCGATCGACATGGCCAGCAACGCTCCCCTCTTTGAACGCAATCCTCGCGATTATTTAGGCGCACCGTATAGCGGCTGGCGCCTGCATTTGTTTGTCATCGTTTTTGAGTCGGATACGCGCGCCGGTCGCCTGTTCGATTTAGCGCTGATGTGTTTGATCGTGTTGAGTGTAATCGCGGTGATGCTCGACAGCGTGGCAAGCGTCAACACCCAATGGGGACCGCTGTTTGACGTACTGGAGTGGCTATTCACGGTGTTCTTCACCATCGAATATGTGCTGCGCTTGGTTTGCGTGCGGCATCCCCTGCGCTATGTGCGCAGCACACTGGGTGTGATCGATATTCTGGCGATTGCGCCGACCTGGCTGGCCCTGCTATTTCCGGGATTGCAGATGCTGATCGTAGTACGCGTGCTGCGCATGCTGCGTATTTTCCGGATACTTAAGTTGGGAGCTTATATTGAGGAGTTCAGCGATCTCCGCGATGCGCTGATGCACAGTCGGCGCAAGATTGCCGCGTTCATTTCGTTTGTGCTGGTGGTGGTCATTGTCATGGGCACGCTGATGTATGTGGTGGAAGGTCCGGAGAATGGTTTTACCAGCGTGCCTGCATCGGTGTACTGGGCCATCACCACTATGACTACCGTTGGATTTGGCGATATTACGCCGAAGACTAATATCGGCCGATTTATCGCTTCGATAATGATGCTGATCGGCTGGGGGACGCTGGCCGTACCTACCGGCATCGTTACTGCGGAATATACTGCGCGCCGCACCGGTACACCTGCTCCTACAGCACGCGGATGTCCGAATTGCCTGAGCGCCAATCACGCGGCGACAGCGAAATTTTGTCAAGATTGCGGCGCAAAATTGCCGCCCAATCAATCCGACGCAATCCACAGTTGATGCTATCGACAGCAAACAAGATATACCCACCGGCAATGACTTGCGCTCTTCCATATCCTCGACATTAATCATCTCGCGGTTTCATCCAACGCAGCAAAACCTCGAATAATATTTTTGGTTTAAATGGTTTTGCGATGAAATCGTTCATGCCCGCCTCCTTGCAGCGCTCTTGTTCACTTTGAATTGCGTTCGCCGTCAAAGCAATGATTGGCAGCTCATCAGCGCTGTATCGTTTGCGCAGTTGCAATGCGGCCTCCAATCCGTCCAGCTCCGGCATCTGTAAATCCATTAGGATTAGATCGTACTTCGTCGCCGTGGCCATTGCGATAGCTTGATGCCCATTTTCAGCTGTATCGACTTTGACACCCGCGCTGCCCAATATTTGAATAGCAATTTGCTGGTTTACCGGATTGTCTTCAGCAAGCAGGATATGCATGCCACGTAATGTCGGCGATGACCCGATACTTGTGGACCTTGTGGTGCTGTGATCGATATCCCCTTGTTCGATGGTGCGCTGTTCGAAAAATTTGTCGTAATCAGGCGCCGAGGTTAACTTGAGTCGAGCCGTAAACCAAAAGCGAGAACCTTGACCGGGCGTGCTCTCGACACCAATATTGCCCCCCATCATTTGGGCGAGGCGACGCGAGATCGCAAGCCCGAGCCCCGTCCCTCCATATTTGCGGGTCGTAGAGCCATCCGCTTGCACAAAATCCACAAAGAGTTTTGCTTGTTGATCTTCAGGTATTCCAATACCCGTATCGCCCACCGAGCAACACAACAGAATGTCATGATCGCCGCGCTCGACGACTTTGCTACTGAGCAGAATTTTTCCGGTTTCGGTGAATTTCACCGCGTTGCTACAAAAGTTCACCAGAATCTGGCTGATGCGCAATGGGTCGCCCACTAGACTGCGTGGTATATCCGGCGCCATATCAAATATCAGCTCAAGACCCTTTTCAGCGGCTTTTTCCTTGATTAGATTGCTAACACTAGCAAATACGTCATCGAGAGCGAACACGGAAGTTTCGATCTCCAGCTTGCCCGCTTCAATTTTTGAAAAATCAAGTATGTCGCTGATAAGCCCCAGCAGATGGTCGCAGGCTCGCTGAAGCTTGGTGACATAATCGCGCTGTTGCAAACTGAGCTCGGTGATAGATAACAGATAACTCATGCCAAAAATAGCATTCATCGGCGTGCGAATTTCATGAGACATATTCGCGAGAAATTCCCCCTTAGCACTCGATGCCTGCTCCGCGTTCTGCCGCGCTTCATTGAGTTCTTTTGTTCTTTCTTCAACGCGCTGTTCAAGCTCTGCATTCGATTTAACCAGCGCATTGCGCTGCGCGTCGATAAGCCGGAGCATGGTATTAAATGCTTTGGCAACTTTGCGCGCTTCCTCGCTCCCGATTTCACGCGCCTCAAAATCGTAGCGATTGTTTTCCGCGACAGAGACAGCGATATCGCGCAGTTGATTAAGCGGTGCGGTAATCGTGCGCTGCAGTCGAATCGCGATCAGCACCGATACGATAAGTGCGCTGCCAAATGCGATGGTGAACGAGATAAATTGAATTCTGAAATAATTCGATAGCGGCGACGAAACCGACTCGATATAAAATGTACCGACTTGGGAGTCGCCCAGCGTGACGGGAGCGGAGACCGATATCAAATTTACGGTTGCCGCAATTTTATGATTATTCGATGCATAGGCTGCGCAATCCGCCTGCTCCGCTTTACCACTCTGGCGCAAACGCGAATAACTGCTAAAGATTTGATGGTTTTTATCGATAAGGCAGGCGATACCGACGCTAGGAATCTTTTTAAGCGCGAACAAGCTTTCTTGCGCGGCATTGGTATCTCCAAATGCCATGGCGGCCGATGTCCGATTCGCGATCAATTCGCACAAAGACGCCAAGTTTTCATGAACTGCTTTAACTGCCGCGCTACGCTCATACGAGATTAAAATGCTGGCGGCGAACAGCAAACTGATCACGCTGATGCTGACCGCCATGCCGATGAGTTGTTTACGAAGCGGCCACCGCGAGAACATCATTATTCTCCCACCACACTGACAGCGATCTCGATCAGTTTAGAGCTGACTTTGAGTTGGGCCTTGCTCGTTGCGGTAAGATTCATCACCCAGCGCAGCCTACCATTCATCTCCACGAATTCCATTGCCATACCGGAATCAGCTGCTCCATGTTCGTCGCTGATTGTTAGTACCGGGTAAGCACTAAGCGCTTTGGCTACGTCTGCATTTGACGATGCGCCGTTGTTGTTGGCGTAGAGAATGTGACATTTGCGCGCATCCAGTAATGAATTGACAGCCATCACGACAAAGGGGTGCCCCAGGTAAGCACGTGCTTCAAGTGGCTTGAGCGCTTCAATGTTGGTTGCGGAGACGCCAAGCGTACAGAGCGCAAATGGCGCATTTGCAGTTGTAAATGCGTTCGCGGGCCATTCGACTAATTTGCTGATGTTGTAGATAAATGCAGCGCGCAACGCGGCGGCATTGGCCACGTCAATATCGGCGGATGCATTGCCACTAGCGTTGATGCAGAGGCACACCAGCATTAACTTGACAAATGACAGACGAGTGATAGCTCGGCGAATACGCAAGCCGCGACCCCGTTTACAGTTTGCGATCACGCGTACAGCACCGTCAGCAAGGCAAGGCACCACTCCACTCAAAATGAAAATACGGCGCGAGCATAGAAAAACGCCCCCGTATAATCGAACGGACTTATTCCGCGAAACTGTAAAGTATTTCCTCTGCCGTTGAAGGGAGGTTCGGAATTGCGGTAATCCGGGAGCGTGTTGAAAATATTGCTTCCCCCGACGGCCAGCACGGTCTGTTCGGTAAGCTTGTAATTGATATCTAAATCGAAAGTTGTTTTCGCATGAAACCATTGATCGGTTGAGGGGTCTGCACCATCTTCCACATAGAGAACCTTGCCGAAGTAATTGGCGCGGGTTGTTACGCCGAGCGGACCGGTTTGATATTTGATCGAAAAAATGGCTTTGTCGTGCGGTAGATAATTGGTCAGGCGCTCCTGTTCAGAACGACCGAAAATCACATCGCTGTTATAGGCAACTTGTTGCGGGATATGGATGGCGTCGATCTGGGTATTTGTATGCTGATACTCCCAGTCGAAGGTCAATTTGCCGCGGCCGATATTGGTGTTGTATTTCGCCGCCAGCAGAGCTCCGCGCGTGGTCGTATCGACTGCGTTTAGGAAGTAGCTCGCGGAGCTGATGCCCTGCGCATTCATATAATCTTGGGCGGCCTGGGGCAACTGCGCTGAATTCACAATATCGCCGCTGAGAGCAATGCGGTCCTTGATGGCAATGCTGAACCAATCCAGGCTGAGTTCGAAACTTGTTGTAGGAAGGTAGGAAACACCGAGGCCTATACGCCGTGATGTTTCGGGTTTTAGCGCTTTTGCGCCGAGTAGTTGGGCGATAGCGTTGTCGACGGGGAAATTACCGCTCTGAGTAATTTGCGAGGTTTGGGTGTTCACTAGAACAGACGTTCGGTAATACCCCATCTGCTGCAGGCTAGGCGCTTTAAAGCCAGTCGCCGCAGACGCGCGGAACACCAGTTGATCCATGGGTTTGTAATTGAACAGCGCTTTGCCGTTCAGCGTGTTGCCGAAATCGGAATAGTATTCGTTGCGAACCGCAAGTCTGGAGTCGAAGTGCTCAAGAAATTTTTGCTCGGCTTCAACGTAAAGTGCGCCTACCGAACGCGACAACTTATTAGCATTTTGCGGCGTAAATCCGGGGTAGAGTTGTGCGCCCGCCGTGGTCGATGCGCCGGCATCGGGACCGTCGAGCACCGGCGTTCTGCCGTCGATCCAAGAACTGTTATCGCCCGCGCCGATTCGGTATTCTTCAAAGCGGCCCTCGGCGCCAAAGGCAATTTGCATGGGTGTCGCCAGCCCGAGATTGCGCGAAGTGGTGAAATCGGCGTTCACGCTGTCCTGCCAAAAAGTAATGCTCCCCGCGTCAAAAGAAGTGGGCGATGCATCCCCCAGCGAGGCATTCACGGAATCTTTTACCTTGATATCGATGCGATTGAAGCCAACCGTATTCGACAAGTCGAAACCGTAGCGATCTAGAGAGCCGCGATAACCCGCCGTGCCGAACACATCGTATTGGATCGGTGCCAGTAACGGCAGATAACCGTTCGGATCGATACTCCTTACCGTGCGGTCGTCATTGGGGCGTCTAAAAAAACCAGCAGACTCGCTTTCCTTGTAAACTAATTTTCCCACGTAGTAGAAACCAGTGCGTTCATCGGGACCGAAGTTGCCATCGCAGGTCAGCGCGAGACTTTTCTGCTCAGGGTCACCATAGCGATGGGTTATCTGGTAGTCACCATTTCTAGGGTCGCCCGGAAAGTAGTAATCGCGACGATCGAGCCCCGACGTATTGGAGTAATCTTTCTGCTTGATCTCCAACGAGGAAAAGTGCGAACCGTTGCCGATATTGAAAGCCGCCGAATAGAGCTTTCCATCCCCTTCCGAGCGTTGCCCAGTCAATAATACCGCCTCTCTCACCGATGATTGTTTGAGCACGATATTGATAACCCCGGCAATGGCATCGGAGCCGTATTGCGCCGAAGCATCGTCGTTCAAAACTTCGATGCGTTGAATCGATTCGATTGGAATTAAATTTAAATCAACTGATGCACTGCCTCGCATTTGCGAGTCAACCACATCCATCACCGCGCTGCGATGCACACGTTTGCCGTTGATGAGGACCAGCACCTGATCGCCTTTGAGGCCATTGAGCGAAAAAGGGCGCGCGTGATCGGTTAAATCATCGAGGGTAGAAAACGCATAAGTGAAAGAAGGCAATAAAACATTTAAAGCTTTGGGTAACTCACCGAAACCGGTGTGGCGCAGATCGTCCGCCGTAATGACAGTGATATTGGCTGCGAAGTCTCCCAGGAGATTGGAGCCGGTTCGCGAGCCGACTTGAATGCGGGTGTTCAGCAGTTCTTCAAATGAAAGATCTAAAAGAGACTCGGTGGTGACGGTGTCCGCAATCGCCGTAGCTGACACAGCGAAACCTAAGATAGCAGAGGAAATCAGCGAGAATGCGAAAATAAATTTCATGGCACAATTCGGACCTTGCGAACCGTGAGGTTTTTATTGAAACCTGACCTCCTTGTTACCCTACCCACCAAAAGCAAAAGAATAGTAGCACTTATGTTGTTTGTAAAAATAGCGCGGGCTGGCCTAATGTCTGGTACCAGAGCTTTTAGTCGGGCGGTAGCAGTGGCCAGTTCTTGGAAGACAAGAGTTTCTCATTAGGGAATCCCTGAAAAACGTAGCGAGCGTAGCAAAGACAAGGCAAAAGCGCGCGGCAAAGCCGGAGTTTATGCGTAATAAATGAGGATTTTGCCGCGCGTTTTTAACGCAGTATTTGCAAGCGCAGCAGTTTTTCAGAGGTTCCTTAGGTGTGCGGTGTGCTCGGAGCCTGACGCAGTAACTCTCTCTTGCCGACCTCGACACCATTGCGACGAAGAATCGCGTGGGCGTAGCGACGTGAAATGCTCCCATTAATCGACTGCCGACCGCGCGGATATCGTTCTCAACTCTTTGGTTTGATCGCCGAAGAGATAGCTCCAAAGAGCGCTTGCCATTTCGACACCCTCCTCGCTGCGGCAGCCAAATACGCGGCGCGCCGTGCTGATGCCCAACCGACGATAACTCTCCCATTGCGCCTCGTCGAAGGATTGATCGAACGTGGTCTCCTGCGGAAAAGCCGGATTGGCCTGCCAGTACTGATGCACATCGAGCGTCGCACTGGCGATCAATCTCGGTTTCAGCACCACGATGCAACACACCGGTTTGTCGTGCGCGTGCCTGCCGGCGCCCGCTTCGAATACATTCAACAGCAGCGCGCACTTGTCGTTGGCGGCAGTTTTATCCGCCAACTCTTCCTGCGTACCGAATGCATTGCCGAGGACCGGATGCTTGGAAATCTCGGTGTCCGTCGCCAGTTCGAGGCGCAGATCGATGCGCGCCAGTCGAATCAGATTGGCCAGGTCGTCGAAGCGGTAATCGGGATCGCAGCCGTTATCGCAGACGACGATCAAGCGATTATTGCGCTCCGTCCGCAGTAGCTCGTAGGCGCCGGTATTTTCGAAATGGCCACCATCGGAAAGATACTGCCACTTGCGGCGCAAGCCGTAGAACTTCGCTCGCAGTTCCTGCTGTAAACATATCTGCGTGGGAAACAATGCGCGCACCAAATTAGGAAACTTATTGCTTTGCTCCGGCACGATGCCCGATTCCCACCACGCGCCCAATCGCACATTCGCCAAGCCCAACAGCAATGAGAAACCCAGGCTGGTCGTGCGCCCCAGCCCGGTCGTGAACGCGGCGCCGGAAACGCCGATCCATTGCCCCAACGTCAGCGGCTGACGGATTTCACCACCGCGCACGGGAGTTTTAGCGAATGGATAAAACTGCCCATCGATCGCGAAGCGACTGGCGGATGCCACTACCAACGGCTTGCCCTTGCGATCGCGCTGCACCAATTGCTCGGCGGGGTCCACGGTTTGATTGACCGTGACATTGATCAAATGCACCGGCGCCAGCGCTGCGCCGTAATATTCACCAACCGTCAATGCATCGTTGGGCAACGGATCGCTGACACCGACATTCTGCGCGGATTCAAAACGCTCGCGATTGGAGGCGCCGAGATAGGCGCGCGTCAACCGCGAACTATAAATACTCTGCAGACTGGATAGATTGATGAAGCCGGGAAATCGCGCCAACACGATCGCCTGAGCCACGGAAAAAAACAGCAGCAGCCCGGTGGCAGCAACAACATCCGCATGGATCGCAATTTCCGTTGGTGCCGCTCCATGCCAGCGCACCCACTGCACCGCAACGCCCCACACCATCGCCACCAATAACAACATGACGACACCGCCTGCTGCGGCCAGCGCAGTCATCGGTATGAAGCGAAGCCAACCGGGTTTTTCCTTTTCGTCGAGCAGACTCGATCCCGCGCGCACCAGCCACACGAACGCCGCTAATACGGCCGGCAGAAGCGCGGGGGTCGTGGCCGATTGTTGCGACAACCACCAATAAAGCTGCTGCGCCAACGTATCCAACACTGCTATCACCACAACCAGCGAGGTTATCTTGAAAGTGCTGCTCTGCATCTGCGTCGCCCGCACGCGAATCACCGAAACCGTCGAGTCATGCCAGAGCCAGCTAATAAACAAGCTGAAAAGTCCTCCCAGCAGCACCGGTATCGCACAGCCGATCAATACACTGGATACATCGTGCCAATCGCTGCGTGTCGGATCTGCCTTGACGCCACTCAAAAATCGGAACAGCACTCCCGCAAAAGCCAGCGCCAATAGCGCAGCTGCAGAAAGACGCGATGGCGCAGCGCTGGAGTTTGCGCCGCGCGGCGGCTGCACCAGCCAGAACATGATGCCCACCGGCAATACCAGAAAATAAATCGAGGCAATCACTAATAACCAGGCGGGACTGGCCCATAAATAAGCGGTCGAGTTTATTCCCGCTGCCGGAAACGCGCACGCCTCCCAGTTCGATATCCAATCGACCAGTCCGGAACAATGCGGCACAGGAGGAAACCACTCGAGCAGAAAAACACGAGCCAGCGTAAGAAGAGAGAACAACATCAGCAGCGCCGAGCCGAGCACGTACTGCAACGCCAGCCAGTTGCGAACGCCGAGCGCCATGGCATACAGCATGTCGCCCGCTCCGCTGGGCATCATGTAGCGACCATTTTCGCGCAGCCACGCCAATGGTCCGGCGCCCGTCCAACCGCTTAGATAATTCTCCTTGCTGCGGAAGCGACCGGGCGGATCGAAACGCAGGGCTTCGTAGGCATCCGCGGCGGCTGCGATAGCGTCGTCCTCGGTGGGCTGCCCGGCATTTTTTAGTGGACGCCAACGCCCCGGCACGAACAGACTGCCGAAGAAGCCGCCTATATAGCCACCACCGCTGACGGTGGACAGATAATCGAATTGCTCCAGTAGTGAGCGATCCGCTGCGTCGCCGCTCTTCTCACCCGCAGTTGCCGCCGCGTCGAGTTTGCAGGGCTGCGTTCCAGCCAATGCCAATCCCTGCAGCACGCCGAGACTGAAAGTCGCACTGCGAATACCACCGCCGGAAAGCGCAAGCCCCCAATGACCTTCTGGACCGGGCCTGACAGGCACGCCGAGCGCATCGCGGCGCTGCTTGATGCGCCCGTATTCGTCGTCATAAGCAGCGTTGTTCTCCTGCTCGGGAGTGCGTGGCGGCGCAGCTGTTGAAGCTGTTGAGACTGCGGAAGCTGCGGAAGCTGCGGAAGCTGCGGAAGCTGCGGAAGCTGCGGAAGCTGCGGAAGATGTAACAGGTGATTGCTGAACGCTCATGATTCCATTCCATCCCTTGAGTTATTGTTCGGTATCGCAGATCGGCGCAGGCATTTATCTAGCGGCCATCGCACCGAATAATCCTTTTGATCTTTCCCCAAACTTCAGGCCCACGACGCCACGACGCAGATTTTATTTTTATACGGCACAGATTTTATTTTCAAATCGCACGGGCGCGCCGTATTCTTATCTCAGCCCGATCGCTTCGTAAAGCGAATATTTAATTTCCCCCTGTTAACAAATTTAACAAACTTAATGACCAACCGTCTTTATATCCAACGGGAGATGAAAAATCGGGGCAGGTTTATTTTTCTACCGCCCTGGTACTGAGCCCTTGCGGCGATACCGGTAGCGGCGACAAAGCCCATTTTCCGCTGACATCGTTAACGTCGTACGATTTACCGTAAACGCACGCCAAATTGATAATTAAATTACCATGATCCGGCGCTCTATACTGGATCGACCCCAGCCGTTGATATTGCAGCCCACCCAAGGCCACAGGATACTACGCAGGCGTTCGCGGTTACTCTTCATAGCGAAAGAGTGTTGCGGCAAACATAAAGCCGACGGTCCGAGGGGATGGGGCGCTGCTAGAATACGCCGCGACAATAAAAGCACACATAAAAGGAATGCACTGTGTCCAATACCGGACGGCTCCATACCATAGATGCAATGCGCGGTATCGCCGCCCTCGCCGTCGTCTTGTACCACGTGCATACCCCAGCATTTCAAGCATCCGGTGGCTGGCTGATCGATAGTCTGCACGCGGTTTTCAACTACGGCACGCTCGGCGTGGCGATGTTCTTCGCTATCTCCGGCTTCGTCATTGCCGCGGCCATGCAGCGGACTCTAGGGCTGGGCGGCTTCGGCAAGTTCATGGCCAAGCGATCCGTGCGGCTCGATCCGACCTATTGGGCAAGCATGGCGCTCGACATCGCCCTCACCGCCGTGGCGATCCGCCTGGCAATGCCGCACAGCGATTTGCCGAGCGTGCGGCAGGTGTTGCTGAATTTGCTCTATCTGCAAGACCTGACCGGCGTCGGCGGCATCGTTGCGGTCTACTGGACGCTCTGCATAGAGATTCAGTTCTACCTAGTGTTCGGCCTGATTATGACTATGGGCGGCAGGTTTCGACGCACGCTGTTCATCGGCGTGACGCTCTACGCGATGCTGGTGTACGTGGACCTCGCCCCTTCGCCGCCAGGACTGTTTCTGCCGCACTGGACCATGTTCATTATCGGCGCGGCCGCATACTACTATGGCGTAGTGCAAACGCAGCGCTGGCCAGAGTTCATAGCCATCGCGGCACTGATAATAATTACTGCGGCGCACGGTGGCGAGAAGGGAATGTATTTGCTGGAAGCCTGCCTGGCGGCGATTTTTTTCTATATCGGGGCGCGCCGCAATCGGCTGCGCAGCTGGCTGAATAATCCAGCCCTGCTATATCTCGGCAGCCGGTCCTATTCGCTATACCTGTTCCACACGATCGTCGGCGAACGTGCCGCAAAGCTCGCGGTGACGGTGATCGGTCACGCTGCGGCAATGCCGTCCGTAGCCATCGGCATTTTCCTTTTTGCAGTGGCCTGCAGCATGCTCGCGACAGAAATCGTCTGCCGGTTCATCGAACTTCCCACGCTGGAATTCGCGCGGCGAATATTTGCGCCATCATCCTCGCGCCAGGCTTTCGACCTCGCTGCCACGAAGAATCAGTGAGCTTAGTGATTGCGCAGAAAGCTACTCGCTAATTGCACACCGTTCCAGAGAAGTGGCGTGCAGTCGTCGACGTGCCGGAGCAGGCCTCGCCGATGCGATAGGTTTTTCCATCGGATTCAGGATTCGGGAACGGCCCAAGTTTTTCGGATATGGTGCAACAGAAGTAAGTGGCGTCAGTCGCCGGCGCTGGCGATTTATTGAAAATACCTAAAAACCCGGAACTGCGCTCGGCAGGCTTTGCTACGGGAGCGACCGCTGCTGCAGCCGAGATTGTCGCAGCCTGGGTGGTTGCAGCCTGAGTTGTTGCAGCCTGATTAGTCGGCTGCGGCGCAACGCATATTTTGTTTTCGCAAATTCGATCGCCTTTGCACTGAGTATCGTATTCGCAGCCGTCGGCATGCGCGTAAAACGGAAAACCAGCTGCTATACAATATGTTGCTACATACAGAGCAACACGCAAGCCAAATGTCTTCATACTTAGTGCTTCCTCTTTTCTATGGGCAATAATTTTAATTTCCGCTGCTACCGGCCAAATATCTATGTCGCATAATCTACTCGGCATCCACTCCACAACAACGGCTGCAGCAACTTAAGCTGCGCTGGTGAATGGCCAGTATCGCTAAATACATCGCGCTTGCCTAGGCTTGCTACACACCTAACGCGATCACTCCTCCGACGCTCGCGTCATCCCCGCGAACCGCGCAAGAATTGCTTGAAACTCCTGCTGGCCGATGTCGACCAATTCCAAAACGCGGCCGTACAGCATCGCGGTAGGCACGTTGCGGCCGCCGCGCTCCTGCTGCGTCTGTTGCAGACAATACAGGATGGCTCGCTCTTTTTTGGTCAACCCGTCGCGCACGTCCGCGACATTGTCAAACCCATCGCTCATTCCGCCTCGCTCCATTGCATACGAATGTAATCAATTTCTTGCAAGCACCATTATCAAACCTCGCCGCATCCTGTACGATCAGCGCCATATGGATTGCAGTGTTGCTCGCTCATCGTCGATTACCGATGGAGCCGGCACCGAGATATTGCGCAGTCTACAAAAAAATACTCCAACCGGTTGTCGACCCGCGCGGTACGTGAGCATAGATGAGCAAACGCAAGGCGATCATATTTACCCTATTCGTGTCGCTGATCGCCGTGGCGGTGCCAGTTTTATTGGCCATCTATCTTGCTCACTATGTGGCGATGAGCGCCGAAAAGGATCTTGCGTTGGTCTACGCGCGCGATGTGCTCGGCCGCACCGAAGGCACGGCCGAGCAAATCAGCGACGCATTTAATGCGTTGGCGGCCAATAGCAAAGGCGATCCGTGCTCTGAAGCGAATGTTGCGCTGATGCGTCGGATCGATCTCGAATCCAGCTACATTCAGGCGGTCGGTTTTCTCGACGGCAATCGATTCCGTTGTTCGTCGCTTGGCGCGGGCACCGACGGCATCGATCTCGGTCCGGCGGACGTGATTCAGCCGAACGGCATTACCATGCGGACCAAAGTAAAACTTTCACTCATTCCAAACAATACCCTGCTCGTCGTGGCGCGCGACGGTTATGCGGCCATCATCCACAAGGCCCTGCCCATCGATGTGACAGCACAGGATAAGGGCGCTTCTCTCGCCACGTTCACAACATCCGATTCGCACACTATCCTGACTGCGCGCGGCACCGTGAAAAAGGCATGGTTCGAGCATTTGAAGCGCGGCGATGAAGTCACGTTGGTGGATAACGGCTATGTCGTCGCGGTCGTTTTGTCTTCGCACCACTATCTAGGCGCCGTAGCCGCCCTGCCCAACTCCTGGCTTCACAAACGCGTCAATGCCGTGGCCGCCGTTATCGTGCCGGTGGGAATTATTGCGGGCATTATTCTCGCGTTGGCGGTTGCGCGTCTGGCAAAGCTGCAATTGTCGCTGCCGACCTTGATCAAGATGGCCTTAAAACGCGATGAGTTCCTGCTGGTCTACCAACCGATCGTCGATCTGCGCACCGGCGATTGGGTCGGCGCGGAGGCATTAATCCGCTGGCAGCGGCCGGGTGGCGAGATGGTGCGGCCCGATTTATTTATTCCCGTCGCGGAAGAGGCGGGCCTGATCCGGCGGATCACGGCGCACGTGATAAAACTGGTGGTGAAAGATACCGCCGGCCTCTTGCAGCGCCACACCGACTTTCATATCGCCATCAACGTATCGGCGGACGATCTACACGACGAAAATACGATCGGCATGATGCAAGAGGCAATAACACACCTCAAGGCAAAACCCGGCAACCTAATGGTGGAAGTCACAGAGCGAGGACTTACCGACCCCAAGCTGGCCAAAGATATTATTCATCGTTTGCGCCAGCTGGGCGTGCGTGTGGCGATAGATGATTTTGGTACGGGATATTCCAGCCTCTCGTATCTTGAAAATTTCGAGCTGGACTATCTGAAGATCGACAAATCGTTTGTCGACACGCTGGACAAGGGCGCCGCCACCAGTCGCGTGGTATTACACATTATCGAAATGGCCAAGGCGCTGAATCTTAAAATGATCGCCGAGGGCGTCGAGACCGAGGAGCAGGCCCAATTCCTGCGCGAGCGCGGCGTTCAGTACGCGCAGGGCTGGCTTTTCTCCAGACCGACCTCGATCGAGGCCATCGAATTAAAACTTGCCAGCCAAGAACAAAGCGCGCTCTCCTCGTAACCCGATCGCCACGCTTGACATGCAAGTATTTGCCTGCCTATTATTCAGGCAAGTAAATACTTGCGTATAACCCATGGCAAAACGCCGCGATACCGATGCACTGTTTAAAGCCCTGGCCGATCCCGGCCGGCGCAAATTGCTGGACCAGCTGCATGCCAACGACGGACAAACGCTCAACGAATTGTGCGAGCACCTGGATATGTCGCGCCAGGGCGTAACGCAACACCTTAATCTGTTGGAGACGGCGAATCTGGTTGCCGTCGTGTGGCGCGGCCGCGAAAAATTGCATTTTCTCAATCCGGTGCCGCTGCAGGAAATTTACGAGCGCTGGATTGCCAAATTCGAAAAGCCGCGCCTCAAAGCGCTCGGCGACCTGAAACGACGCCTGGAGAAAACCGATGACTAGATCGACTTTTGTCTACGTAACCTACATTCGCACCACGCCGGAAAAACTGTGGTCGACACTGACCGACGACGTGGAATTTATGAAGCAGTACTGGTTCGGCACGTATTGCGAAAGCCAGTGGGCGGCGGGCTCGTCCTGGCAGATGCTGCAACCCGATGGCAGCGTCAGCGATTCCGGCGCAATCGTCGAGGCCGACCCGCCGCGCCGGCTGGTGATCCGCTGGCTACATCAGAGCAGACCCGAACTGAAAGCCGAGGGCGAATCGCTGTGCACCATGGAACTGGAACCTATTGGAGCGGCGGTCAAGCTCTCGATCACGCACACCATCGAGCGCGATCCGTCGAAATTTATCGAGGCGGTATCCGGCGGCTGGCCGAAAATTATTTCCAACCTGAAGTCACTGCTGGAAACCGGCTCCATCGCATTGCAGGAAGCTTATCCCGGCGGGAAAAAATAACCACGGTGCAGACCAAAGCGATTTATCGAATCATCGATCGAGCACGGCAGTACAAATGAACAAAGAACTCCAAATTGAAGATTTGCAGCCCGGCACCGGTAAAGCCGTCGTTAAGGGTGCGTTGATCACCACGCAGTACCACGGTTTTTTGGAGGACGGCACGCAATTCGATTCGTCGTACGACAAGGGTAAACCATTCCAATGCGTGATCGGCACCGGCCGTGTCATCAAAGGTTGGGATCAGGGATTGATGGGGATGAAAGTGGGCGGCAAGCGCAAGCTGTTCGTGCCGGCGCATCTCGCCTATGGCGAACGGCAGATCGGCGCGCTGATAAAACCGAATTCGAACTTGATTTTTGAGATCGAATTACTCGAAGTATTGACGCGCGACGATTGACTCCCCGGTGCGTAGTTTTGCTTTGAACATAGCGCTTCGCTTAAATTAAGGAGCACGAGATGGACAGAAATTTTTTCGAAGAATGCGTCGACGCATCGGCCAACGGAGCGATGAAATTTCCCGCGATCGTCGCAAAACTTACCAATGCCGGCGTCGAGTCCTACCATGTCGACATGGTGCGCGGCGAAAACCGCTACTATCTATCCAGCGGCGAGAGCCATGTGGTTACCAATAAAATTCCGCCGGCACCGGCGGCGGAAAAATTTTCCGCCGCGGAAGTCGAGGCCGCAGTGCGCAGCAGCCAGGCCGGTGCGATTAATTATCCGCAATTCATGCAGCAAATCGCCGCCGCCGGCACCGTTTATTACATCACTTATATCAAGGGCAAAAAAGTTATCTATTTCGGCCGGAATGGCGATGCGCATACCGAATATTTTCCCGGTTCGCGCTAGGGAACCTAGACATTAGATGCGAGAAAAGCCAACCGCCTACAACGATGAGGTATTTAACATGGATAAAAAATATCTAGGCTCCTGCCTTTGCGGTACGGTGCGATTCGAGATCGAAGGCAGTTTCAAAAACTTTTTCCTCTGCCACTGCCAATACTGCCGCAAGGACAGCGGCTCCGCGCACGCCGCCAATTTGTTTGCTCCGCAAGGGCGGCTCACTTGGCTCGCCGGCCAGGAAAACACCACGACATTTACGCTGCCAACGACGCGCCACAAAAAAAGCTTCTGCAATACCTGCGGCTCGGCGCTGCCGACCACGCAGAGGGAGGGGCAACTATTGGTCGTGCCCGCCGGTAGTCTCGATAGCGATGTCGATATCGAACCGAAAGCGCATATTTTTTGCGCCAGCAAAGCCAACTGGGACACGGGATTCACCGATACACCGAGGTTTGAAAAGCTGCCGGGTTAGGGTCCGCCAAAAGGCAGTCATAACTCTTCAGTAAATCATTTTTTCATCGCGGGATTTTCTGGATATTGGATCGATGCGAATCTCACTGTTAAATTACGCGGAATGATCTGCATATTCAGCCAACGGACGCCGAAACTACTCCGCGCAATAAAGCGATAGCCGGCGCCTCCGCGTTACGAGTAAAGTCTCTGCGATCTTAATAGGGGAATAGCAATATGACGACGCCAACCGAAACCATCATTCTGGCCGGCGGCTGCTTCTGGGGCATGCAGGATCTGCTGCGTAGATATCCGGGCGTACTGTCCACGCGCGTCGGTTACAGCGGCGGCGATGTACCCAACGCCACCTACCGCAACCATGGCACGCACGCCGAAGCGATCAAAATCGTGATCGATCCGGGCCAGATCAGCTTTCGTCAGATACTCGAGTTCTTCTTTCAGATTCACGATCCAACCACAATAAATCGTCAGGGCAACGACAGAGGTACCAGCTACCGCTCGGCTATTTTTTATCTCAATGATGAACAGAAGCGGATAGCCGAGGATACCGTGGCCGATGTCGATGCATCCGGTCTGTGGCCCGGCAAGGTCGTCACCGAAATAGCTCCCGCAGGGCCGTTCTGGGACGCGGAGCCGGAACATCAGGATTATCTGGAGCACTTTCCGAATGGCTATACCTGCCACTTTATTCGACCGGATTGGAAGCTGCCGAAGCGGGCGTGAGGTCGACGCGATGCGCCGTTTACGGCGCTATCGCTGAACAATCGCTACGCTGCAGAAATGCCGACGCCGTCGGGCAAAAAAATTTACGCTACGACTTATACGGCATCGGTCCCAAATAATCCTTCTTGCCGATTTCCACGCCGCAGTGGCGCAGAATCGCGTACGCGGTGGTGACGTGAAAGTAGATGTTCGGAATGGCATGTTGAATCGCGAATTCGGTGCCGGTCAGATATTTTCCTTCCCAGCGCGGCTGCGAAATTTTTTGGGTGACGGCAGCGGCAAAATCCGTCTCGCTGAAGCTCGCCAGATAATCCTGCACCGATTTAATACGCGCCTGCAATTCGGCCAGCGTCGTTTCGTTATCCTCGTGTTTCGGCGCGCTGTCCTCTTTGCCCAGCAGACGCGCCACGCCCATCTTGGCCGTATCGCAGGCGATCTGTACCTGGCGAACCAAAGTAAATTGATCGACCGCCAGCCGCGAATTAAGCAGCGCGCTCATATCGACTTTTTTCGCTGCGGCAAACGCTTCGCCCTTTGTCAGCACCGCGCTGAGATTGCCGAGCATTTTACTGAATTGCACGACCGTTAAATCATAAAGCATGAAACACCTCCAGAAGGGATCGATGTGGCGGTCAAGCTATTTGTCATCTGCAGCAGCTCACCTGAAGCTGCGTCACCTGAAGCTACAGCGCCGCCGCGCTGGCGGCCATCATATCGAAGCCTTACCGAACGCACCATGCTTGATATGCAACGAAAAGCCGCGCACGCAAAACTCTCGGCACCCGACGCGCGGGAACCCTCGTTTGCACCCCACTTTGCATTTGTACCCGACTTTGGATAGCCGACACACGATTTAAACCGCGTCGCCGGATAAGAATCGATCCAAAAAAAAGCGGCTTCGTAAAGCCGCTTGGTCGGTGAGGCTAAAGCTATGCGGCTTTGAATTTGCGCCGCGCCGCCGCCAGCCCGCATAACCCCGAGCCGAAGAACCATGCCGCAGCGGGGACTGGCACACTGGAAATCGACAATAAATAGGAATGCCCATTGCTGCCCAAAGCCACTATCTGATTTGAATTGTTTATGCCCTTCGCATCAGTGAGGTAAATGCTGCCAAGACTACCGACCAGTAAATTATTTAAGTCGAACATGGTTGTTCCGTCGGATAAAAACGCATGCTCCGCAGAAATCCACGGCGTGGCGGGATTAGATGCCTCGGAGTTACCGACAATCCATCCGGCGTTATTGATGCCATTGGCCATCGTATACGTGCCGCCCAAATTGCCCAGGTTGTGCCAGGACCCGTTGTAAAGATATGCCGAGGGACTCAATCCACCAGGCGCAGCCGTCGCTACAACGACGCCGGAATCATTAACCCCATTGCCCATCGCATATTTGGCACCATTCCAGCCCAACGTGTGCAGCGAACTGTCGTACAAAATCGGCTGCGTCGCGCCCGCGACCCCGGCACCACCGCTGGCATAGCCCGTAATATAGTTACCCGATGCGCTGATGCCCAGCGCAGTAAAAGCGCCTAAGTCGTGCATCGTACCGTCGTACAGAAACGCATGGTTGTCGCCTGTAGCCGTGGTGGAGTAGCCCACAACAGTGCCGCTGTCGGTGATGCCCAACGCTGTAGAGAAATTACCACCCAGCGTGCCTAAGTTGTGCATTGTGCCGTCGTACAGAAAGGCGCGGGTACCCCCCGCAGCATCAGACGAACCTACGACAACGCCCGCAGCGTTAACGCCGGTCGCCCCCGACGAACCCCCCACTGCTAACACGCCCAGATCGAGCACCGAGCCATTGCTGTATAGCGCGGCGTGCGAATAAATGCTGCCGACGGAGATACTACCCGCCACGGAGCCTGTACTGCTGAGCGACTGGGCGCCGAAAGCACCCAAGTCGGTAAATGTGTATTGCGGCAGCGCATAGGCAGCGCCTGGCACGCAGAGCAGTAATGCAATGGCAATTGAAGTCTTTTTGATTGTTTTCATGGCACCTTCCCTTGTGAAATTTATTAGTTATTGTTGGCGATTAATCAGTGCTTAAATCATGCGAGCGCATCTCGACAAAAGCAAATTGCAGTCAATTTAAACTAATATTACTTCGCACGGCAATAGCGCGCTGCTGAATCGCAGAGTTTTCGGCTGATTCGACCAGGTGCTATTGGGAATAATTTGCGCTGTTATCTCGCGACTTCTTGTGGGCTGCAGATAAACTTTATATAGACCAGGGACGGGCTTATCGAGATTATTGCGCACAATGGCTACGAATCGGCGCTCAGGTGGTGCGCGCTCGCTTTATTAAAAAATAACTGACCGCCAGCGATAGCACCAGACTGGAGAATCCAAACAGAATCAACGGGTCGATATGGTGTAAATCGATCTCCAAAACGTGTCGGCCCATGGCAATAAGACCGACCAGCAGTACCAACTCGCCGCGCACGCTGTGCTCAAGAAAATACACCTTCACCGTATCGATCAGCTCAAGCCCCAGCAGTACCAGCAGCACGCCGGAAAAAGCCCGCAAAGCCGCCTGCTGGATCTCGGCGACACTATCGACGTTGCGCACGATCGTCCCCACGTTTATCACAAAGAGATAGAAGATCACCGCCAGAATGACGGCGACGATTATCACCAGTAGAAAAGCCAGCCCCACAACAACAATTTGCCCAAAAATTTTCACGAACAATTGCCAATACGGAGTCGCCCTGCCGTGATCCCTTTCCGAAGACATCGGTTATCTCCCACTGATTTTGTACGCACTGGCTGAACGAATCGCGCGGCGCTCGCCACCATGGCTCTAACATCGATCGCATCGGCAAGCTCCATTGGTATCAGAGGCAAATCGGCATTGCTATTGGACTTTGGTCTTATGCAGGGGACTTGGCCTTAGTGAAAAATACCTGTGCCCAATCTAAGGAGCTTTGTAACGCAACAAAATTTGTATCTCAGTGTTAGATCGCTCTCCTGAAATAAAACGTCATATTTTCTTCACAATAAATAGGCATGCTCTGCCTCGCGCTTAGCCGTATAGCCCTTTAGCCATATAGAAAGACAGGGGCATATTCAGCGTCAACCGGCCTGCTCACCCCCGCCTCGATCGATGCGCGCGGTGAGTACATGAGCCGCAGCCGCCTGCCTATTTACTCGCCGAGAAAAAATATGACCGCATCCCAAGTACTGCCTGAACATTTCAAATCTATACATTTCAAACCCACGCACTTCAAACCCCTGCATTTCAAAAAGGCCCGCTCGATTACTTTATTGATGGCCGCCGCTTTTCCGTTCAGTATCGGCTCGGCATACGCCACAAACTTTACGCTCAGCGCCGACTCCACCACCGCTCAGACATTGGGTTCGGGCTCGGGACAAACGGGAACGGTAAACGCCGGCAAAACGCTGACGGTTAGCGGCAGTACAGTAGCGGTAACCATTTCCGGCAACAATGCCACCCTGAGTAACCTCGGCACCATCAATCAGACCGGCAGCGGCCGTGTGATCCGCGATAACACCGGCGTGACGGGCCTGGTGATCAACAACGGCAGCAGCACTAATTCGGCAGCCTTGATGCAGGCAGCCGATGCCGACGTGATTCAGATGAACAAATCGCCCGCCAGCGTGACGCTGAATAACTATGGCGCGATGATTTCGCTCAATGCCTCGGCCGGCGGCTCGCAGGCGGTGGACTTCAATGCGATTCTGAGCGGCGCGAACACCGTCAACAATTACGCCGGCGGCCTGCTCAAGGCCACCGAAGCGGACGCAGTGCGCACCGGTGTCAACGGCGTCGTTAACAACGCCGGCACTATTTTATCGGTCACGACCACCGGCAGCAGCAGCGACGGTGTCGATGTGCAGAACAATTCCGGCGCACAAATCACCAATAGCGGCACGATCGAGGGCGGACGGCACGGCATCACCGGCGGCGCGATCGATAACACCGTCAACTTCACTACCAGCATCACCAACAATCTAGGCGGCGTGATTCGCGGCGATAACGGTTCGGGCATCAATCTCGATGGCTTCAATGCGAAACAAACCGTAACAGTCGTTAACAACGGTTCGATTATCGGCAACGGCGTCACCGGCGACGGCGACGGCGTCGATGTCGACGGTGTCGCGAACATCACCAACACCGGCTTGATTCGCTCGATCAACGCGTATAACGCACCGGCCAGCGGCGTCGCATACAGCGAAGGCATCACCGTCGGCGGCGGCACCATCACTAACTCCGGCACCATCGAAGGCCTGGTCGCCCCCGGTAACACCAATGCCGTCGGTCGCGGCATTTCGCTGGCCGGTGTCGATATCACCAGCGGCGCGCTGGCCGGCACGCGCGAAGGCATTTACGCCAACACCACGGTTACCAACCAAAGCGGCGGCACGATTCGCGGCGGCAGCGATTCCGCCATCGCCGTCGATGGCGCACGCAGCGGCTTCACCGTCACCATCAACAACAATGCCGGCGCAACCGTTCAAGGTGGCGGCACCGCCAACGCGGCGATTCGCACCGGACTCGACGACGACACCATCAACAATGCCGGCGCCATCGACGGTTCGAGCAGCGGCAAAGCGATCGACATGGGTGCCGGCAATAACACGTTGAATATCAGTGGTGGCGCCGCTTCGGTAAATGGCGGCATCAATGGTGGTGTCGGCGGCCACAATAAAATGACAATGGATCTCGGTGTCGGCAATAATTTTGCGTATGCCGGCTCGATCGCAAATTTCGACAGCGTGGAACTCAAGAGCGGCAACGCCACGCTGTCGGGTACAAGCGTTTACAGCGGCAGCACGATAATCAGCGGTGGCATCCTCATGCTCGATGGCCGCAATCTCATCTCGGCCAACAGCGCGCTCGCGCTTAAAGGCGGGGAATTACGCCTCGTCAATGCCGGCGGTGCCAACGGCGAAACATTCGCGAGCTTGTCGGTACAGGGCAGTTCGTCGATCGATTTGGGCTCGAGCTCGATCACGTTTAATGGTCTCGGTGCAATCGACAGCGGCTCGGCATTAACCGTGCTCGGCTATTCGAGTGCCACCTCGCCCGATTACGCGTTCCGCTTCCTCGGCAACGACATCACCAATGTCGCCTTCCTCGCACTGATGGACCATACCACGATCAATGGCCTGACCACGACGTATAGCTTCGACGGCACTTACACCAACGTCAAAGTCGCGCCGGTACCGTTGCCGGCAACTTTCACGATGATGCTTTCGGGCTTGGGTTTATTGGGTGCGATGCGCCGCCGCGCTAACGCGAAATAACGCAGCGGCTACCGATATCGGCCTCTCGCATTGATTTTATTTTTGCGAGAGTCCGATACCTTTCATCAAGCCCGCGCGATCCTCCCGCCTCCTACCAACCACTACCTACTAACTACTAACCACTAACTATTATCTACAACTCACTCACCTTAAACGTATCGCAATCTTTTATATTGCCGTTATCGAAACCGGTTTTGAACCAGCGCATGCGCTGCGCCGAAGTACCGTGCGTAAATGAATCCGGCACCACGACCCCGCGCGCCTGCTTCTGCAGCATATCGTCGCCGATGGCATTCGCCGCGCGCAGCGCTTCGTCGACATCCTGCGGATCGAGAAACGGCTTCGCGCGATTGGCGTGCTCCGCCCATACGCCGGCCAGGCAATCCGCCTGCAACTCCACGCGCACGGAAACCTTGTTGTAATCCGTCTCGCTCATGCGCGCGCGCAGCGCTGCGGTTTTTTTCGAAATGCCGAGCAGGTTTTGCACGTGATGACCGATCTCGTGCGCAACCACATAGGCGCGCGCGAAATCGCCGCCCGCCTTGAAGCGCGTATCCATCTCTTGAAAGAAACCCAGATCCAGATAGACCTTTTGATCGCCAGGACAATAAAACGGTCCCATCGCCGCCTGCCCCGCGCCGCAGGCGGTTTGCGTTTGCCCGCGATACAACACCAGAGTCGGCGCGCTGTATTGGCCGCCGGACTGCTGGAAGATTTCGCTCCAGGTGGTTTCGGTTTTGTGCAAAACCTTGCTGACTTCCATTTTTAAATTCGCATCCGGATCGTTGGCGGGATCGAGCGGTCGCGACTGCGTACTCTGCTGGCCGTTCTGCAGGGTCTCCGCCACGCCCAGCAGCGTGCGCGGATCGATGCCGAGAAAATAACTCGCGATCAGTGCGATGGCGACGGTGCCGATACCGAGGCCGCGCGCGCCGCCCATGCCACCGCCGCGACGGTCCTCGACATTCCGACTTTCATCTTCATCTTCGAGACGCATAGTTTTTTCCTCGTGGCGATTAACCGGTAGTTCTATTGTGGTGATATTGAACCGAAACGATCATTAAACCAACGCGGCTCCGCGGCTACCGCGCAACGTCGAGCACGATTTTTCCGATATGCTCGCCCGCCTCCATGCGTCGATGCGCCGCGGCGGCCTCGGCGAGCGGAAACACTTTATCGATGATCGGCAGACAACGCCCGGCCGCCAGCGCCGGCCACACCTGCTCGAACAGCGCAGCGGCGATGGCGGCTTTTTCCGCCGCCGTGCGCGAACGCAGCATCGAGCCGGTAATCGTCGCCCGCTTGGCCATGACAGCCGCCAGATTTATGTTGTCCGCGACGGCGCCGCCGAGCAGGCCGATGACGATCAGCCGCCCCCCGTGCGCGAGCGCCTGCAGATTGCGCTCGAAATACGCGGCACCGATGATGTCGAGAATAATATCCACACCGCGATTATTCGTGCGCGCGCGAATAACATCGGCGAAATTCTCGTCGCGATAATTGATCGCCTCGGCGCCAAGCGTACGTATCGCCGCGCATTTCTCGGCGCTGCCGGCGGTGGCGAACGCCTGTATGCCGCGCTCGCGGCACAACATCAATGCCGTGGTGCCAATACCGCTGGTGCCACCGTGAATCAACACACGATCGCCGGCGCGCGCCGCACCGAGCTCAAATAGATTGGCCCACACGGTGAAGAAGGTCTCGGGAATTGCCGCCGCCTGCAGTGCATCCATGTCGGCGGGAATCGGCAGCGTTTGCCCGGCCGGCACCACACAATATTCTGCGTAACCGCCGCCATTGGTCAGCGCGCACACGCGCTGCCCGATAACAAAACCACTCGCGCCGGCGCCGATAGCGACGACCTCGCCGGCGATCTCCAAACCTGGAGTGGGGTTCGCCCCGGGCGGTAGCGGATATTTGCCCAATCGCTGCAATACATCGGGGCGATTAACGCCGGCCGCCGACACGCGAATCAGCAATTCCTCCGACGCCGGTCGCGGCAGTGCTGCGCGGCGAGTCTTGAGCACCTCGGGGCCGCCCGGCGCGGTAATCTCTACCTCAACCATCGATTCCGGCAACTGCATGGTATTGGCCTTTTAATATGTGTATGGAGCGAGGATAGAACGCCTCGAGCAAAGAAAGAATCTTCGAACCGAGAAGAAATCTTCGGGTATCTTCGCGCACCATGTGCTGCAATGCAAAACGCTGCGGTAATGCAAAACGCCGATCGGCGTCTAAACGCAGTTACGCCGTATTATGGCGCGACGCGCTATCGGTAAAATCGCACCGGCAATTCTGTCACCGCATGCACCAGCAAGGCGCCGGCCCACGGCAGTTCGTCGTCGGCCGGACAAGTGACCGCGCTGAAATTTTTCACCAACTCTTCCAGCGCGACTGTAATTTCCAAACGCGCCAGCGCGGCGCCGATGCAAACGTGCGGACCGTAGCCAAACGCCAGATGCTCTTTGATATTTTTGCGATTCATCGCGAACTCGTCAGGGTTGGCGAAGCGCGCCGGATCGCGATTCGCGGCAGCCAGCAAAACCAGAATCAACGCGTCCTCGGGAATGGTTATACCCGCCAGCGTTACCGGCTGCGTCGCGTGCCGCAATAGCGCATGGGTCGGCGGATCGTAGCGCAACAGTTCTTCGAGAAAGGCGGAAATTAGCGCTGGGTTTGCCTTTAACGATTGCATCGTGTCGGGCTGACGCGCAAATTGAATGACGGCATTGACCAGCACGCTACTGGTAGTGTGGAAGCCGGCGTTAATCAATAAATCCAACAGACTGATCAGCATCTCATCGTCGAGCTGTTCGGCATCTCCGGCACCGCTGGTCAACTCGCTCAACAGATCGCACTGCGGCTGCCGGCGCCGATCGCCAATAGCCTCGGCAAAACGCTCGCGCTGCCGACCGATCGCCTCTTCCAGCGCCGCCACATGACTGTCGCCGGGGCGGGTCGACGTGATCACTTGCGTGAGCGCAATCAAGTGACGAATATCTTCCGCGCTCTGCGCTGCGCCGGTACCGGTGATATGGCCGAGAATCGCGGCGACATACGGATCGGCAAATGCCTTGATGAAATCGACCTCGCCGGCCACGCTCAACTGCGCGACCAGTGCGCGCGCCTGCTCGCGCATACGCGGAATCAACGCATCGATGACCCGATGCACGAAAGCCTTATTGATCAGCGTGCGATTTTGCGTATGCTCGGGCGGGTCCTGCGAAAGAATAAAATAATCGCGCCGGCAATCCTTGCGCAGCCACTCCGGTTGATGAATGGTGCTGAACGCCTTGGAGGAAAAAATCTGCGGATTCTTCAGCGCGAACTGCACATCGTCGTAGCGGGTTATCACCCACATACCATCGGGGTCGACCTGACAAACGGGATATTGCTCGCGCAAGGTCGAATACAGCGGAAATGGATTTTTTTGTACTTCGGCGGATATTAACGTAATTCCCGGTCGAGCCTTATCCAACTGCGCGGTCGCCGACATGTTCCACTCCCATTATTTATTATAAGTTCCAACCCATTGTCACCGTCGGCACTTTGTTGGCGCGAGCGGTTAAAAATAGCGCCCGATTAGCCGTCGATAGCTAATCGATAAAGCCTTCCTGCAGGGCGCGATAAACGGCCGACACATTGGTTTTCGCATTGAACGCTTCGCGCGCGGCGGCGATATGTTTATTGGCGGTGCTCCTGCCTATGCCCAGCTTTTTCGCGGCGTCGTATAGCGATAAGTTTTCCTTGGCCATCGTGCTCAACAAAAGCAGCGGCTTGGGCGTAATCAAAATCGTGCGGTTTTCGCTGGCATCCAAAAAGAATTCGGGAAATTTTTTAACGCCGATATAATCGATCGACTTGGCCAGAATATGAAACGCCGGGATATTTTTCTCGACCAGGCAACGGAACTGGGCAACCCCCATATGCTTGGCCGTTACCGCCAACAAGACATTGCCATTGCCGTTCGTACTTTTAATCGGCACCGCATAATATTCGAAAAAACCATGGCCTCTCACCATCGCACGCGTTTCGCGATTGGAAAGAATGGCTTCCGTTTTGAATGGCGCGCTCGCCACATAGTTGTCGATATCCGACTGAAACACCGGCTGCTCGCACAGCGCGGAGTGTTGCAGCACCAGATCGTGCTGCCATACATCGTCGTGCCGATAGTGATCGGTTATGCTGGGCGGCGTGGTCATCAGCACCATCGCCGCGGAAGGGTTTTTGCTGGCCATGCGGCCGAAGGAAAAATCGGTAAAACCGAGCCGCACGACGAAATCGCGAATTTTCTGCATCAGCTCAGGCAGGTCGCGCGCCTTCGCCAATTCCTGATGGCAACGTATTTCGAACAGCGTGACCGAATACGTTCCCTCCGATGAATGCACGACGGCCTCCTGCGACGAAAATAAGCCGCCTGCGCTTATAGTTCCACTGCCTTTGCGCGAATTATCCATGATCGCCTACCTTTTCCCTGAGCCGCCTTTTCCCTGAGATAGTATCGTCCGCCGCTCCCGCCTTATCGTTCTTGGTTTATCGTTCTTGCTATACGTTCTTACCATATGCAGTTCGTTAACGATGGGGCTGGCGGGCCTAGTTACCAGCGCCGCAATAATTACGCGTACGCCTGCGAGTTGCAAGCGCTGGCCGGCTATTTATTCCAACTTGCTGCTTACTTCTAACTTGCCGGGAGCCTTTGCCGCCGCGGCGGCCTGGGTTGCCCGCAATGTCGAGTGCCGCAACTCCGCCGCGCGAATCAGCTCGATACGCAGACCAAAGCGCCGATGACTGTCCACGCAGGCATTCACCAGCGTATCGCCGACCCAGGCATCCCATTCGGCTTTGATATTCTGCTCGGCCAGCGCCAGTAAATCCTCTTCCAAATGTTCCGTTTTGATTCTTAACTGAAACACGCCCTCGCCCCTGGCCGCTAAATGGCGGCTATGCGCGGTGTCGCCCTCGAGCACTTCCAACAACTCGATCTCCAGCGTACCGACCAGCGTAAACGCCATTTTCAACGCGTATTCATCGCCTTCGCCGTGGCGGCCGGAGCGCCCCTTAAAAGGCACGATATAAAACGGCCCCCAGCCAAAGGAGGCGCCAAAATACTCGATGGCCGCATCGATGTCGGATACCACCAGCGAAATCTGATCGATGTTGTTTAAGGGTTTGCCGGCTTTCATCGAACTCGGCCAGACAGGCTCGACATCGGGGAAAAAGGCGGCGACAGAGGGCGGGAGCGTATTATTCATAAAGCCTTTCCGATGGCGTTTCGCGCTGTACAAAATGACTGCAACCATTGCGGGCGATAATGCGCAGTTCAATCCGGGAATACAAGCCCCGCCAATAGCGGCGCGGCTCGAACCGAACGTCGCCGCAGACGTCAGACCCGCCCAAAAAAAGCCGACCTTGCCGCGCTCTCATAACCGGAAATAGCCTTTTGTGCCATTGCCAGCCCGCGCGATTGGGCGACACTGACGGCCGACAATGGAAATGCGAAAAGGAGAAACACTATGTTGGTTTTGTCACGAAACGTGGGGGAAGCACTGATTATCGGCGACAATATTCGCGTTACGGTTTTGAAAATATCCGGCGATCAGGTGCGACTGGGAATCGCCGCGCCGGAAAATATTTCGGTGCATCGCGAAGAGGTCTATCGCCGTATTCACGCCGAACAACGGCAGGCTGCACCTAACTAAATAGCCAAACCAGGTATCGCGCAAAAACAAACTCCGGCGCCAGCGCCGGCTCGGCGCTGCAACAGAACGCTGTGTACCTCGTTCAGTGCCGATTCAGTTTTACCTCTCTACTCTGTCATCGACACCGATAGCAACTATACGCTCGATCGGTACCGCCCTAACTAGGGCCATCGATTCTTTGACAGAGGAAATGCCATGAATAATATCTTCGAAAGCCGCAAAATTGTTGCTCTCGCCCTGCTGACCGCGTTGACGTTTTCGGTCTCAGGCGGCGCCCGGGCCGAAACTCAATGGGATAAGGAACACCCCCGTCGCGATCAGGTGAATGATCGCCTGGCCAAACAGAACCAGCGCATTCACAACCAAGTAAAAGAAGGCGACCTAACCAAGCAACAAGCCGCAAATCTTCACCGGCAGGATCATCAAATTCGCCAGGAAGAGCGCGATATGGCCGCGCAAAACGGCGGCCATATCACTAAGCTGGAACAAAAAACGCTGAACCAACAAGAAAACGCGGTTAGTAAAGAAATCGGTAAATAAATGTCTTGGAATGCTCTATATACGATGGCGCGCAGCGCAAAACTTATATCCGCCTGCGCGCTGTCGATGCTTATGTCGATAGCGGATTTATATATTTATCCTGAAACCATCAAAATTGCGCATGCATAGCCGCGAATAGAAACTCTCAGTAAAGCTTTGACTCACAAACTGATGCCAAGCGATTGGGGTATCGATTGCTGGCTAAGCGCTTCACAACGCCTCGAAGCAATCTAAACGCATGGGTTGGCGGTACCCGGCAGCAGCCAACGCAATCGACGAGGCAAAGGACCGACCATAAAAGTGAAAATCGCGCAAAAATCCGCCAAAAAAAAGCCCCGCTGTGCGGGGCTTTAACATTCAGCCTAGGCCGAATTTATATTGCTTGAATCTGCGAAGCCTGCGGACCTTTTGCGCCTTGAGTGGCGGTAAAGGAAACCTGCTGACCTTCAACGAGAGTCTTGAAACCATTGCCGATGATTTCGGAGAAATGCGCAAAAAGATCTTTGCTGCCGTCAGTCGGAGTGATGAAACCAAAACCTTTTGCTTCGTTGAACCATTTAACGGTACCAGTAGTCATTTTAATCTTACCTTTATAAGTGATGAGCAATGCTCAAAAAAAGCAATGAGAATCAAATAAGGGCGATGAATGACTGAAGTACCGGAAGGAACAAACAATGACAAATGACGCTGACTTGACGATCTTGCTAGCGGTAAAGATACGCACATTACCATCTCGCGTCAACGTTTATTAATTACTCCGATTTAGCAGACGCACAAATTTTCTTCTTTTTGAATTTCTATGCGGAACCCCGCTCGGCTGCTTTATTCAGCTCTCGTTCAGACCCCGTTCTTATACTGCGCCGTAATGACATCGTTAGCCATTTAACAGATGTCATACCAGTCAGCTATCTGGTCTATTTTTCGCGTCGCGTTCGCTGTCGATGCGAATTTATTTAAACGAAGAAGGAAAAAATCATGCGAGTAAAGACAATTGCAACGGCGCTCACCACCACCTTAACCACCACGCTAAGCATCGCGCTGGTTAGCGCACCATTAACGGCGCTGGCGGAATCCGGGCAATTAATCATTACACCCAATGTCGGCATCCAACAATTCGATTCGAGTCGCCGCGTCGGCGCCAACAACACCAATGGCGTTTTTGGTCTGGGCGCCGAATATCAATTCTCCGATCATTGGGGCACAGAACTGAATTACACGCGCTCGTACAACAATATGGATGTGCGCCCCTCCGAAAACGATGTCGGCTACGATCGCTTGTCGTTGGATGGGCTGTTTCATTTTGGCGGCAATAGCTTCGTCGATCCCTACGCAAAAATCGGCGTAGGACACGATCGCTACAACTATTCCGGCGGCCCGACCGATCAAAATACCGATGTCGATGCCGGTATCGGCGCGCGCTTTCATGTCACCGAAAATTTTTCGATACGACCGGAGATCGGCGCGATTCACGAACTCGATACCAGCCAAACGCATGGCATAGCGACAGTCGGCTTTAGCTTGGCGCTCGGCGGTACGTCGAAGCCGGCTCCGGCACCGACACCGGCGGTCGTTGCACCGCCGCCCGCGCCGCTGGATAGCGACGGCGACGGCGTAACCGACGATATCGACAAATGCCCGAACACACCGCGCGGCCACGACGTCGATGCGACCGGCTGCGAATTCGCGCTGCATAAAACCGAAGCGATACGCCTCGATATAAACTTTGCCACCGATAAAGCCGAGATCACCGAAGCTTATATCGGCGAGGTCGAGAAGGCGGCGAAATTCCTCAAGCATTATGGCAACGTGAAAGCGGAAGTCGCCGGCTACACCGACACCACCGGCTCGCATGCGCACAATGCGAAGCTGTCGCAACGCCGCGCGGATGCGGTGCGCGACATGCTGATCAATCGCTACGGTATCGAGGCCAATCGATTGACTGCCGTCGGTTATGCGGAGAGCGATCCGATCGCCAGCAATGCAACCGCCGCGGGTCGCGCGCAAAATCGCCGCGTGATCGCCGTGATGAAAGCCGATGTGATCGAGAAACGTTAGTTCGTATCAGAAATTTATCGGCGAGTATTAACGTTAGAAATTGGTCGCGATTATCTATCGGGAGCGTCAATCGCGAACCACGCGGAGCCTAATGGCTCCGCTTTTTATTGCGCGCAAACAATAGAAACTTAAATCAATTGGCTGAACACAAAAAACCGCTGCGATTAATCTTTCTTAGAATCTCTAACAAAATTAACTGGCACCGCGCGTGACAGTGCGGTGGGTACACCACTTGCCCGGACGGGGTGTCGCCAGGGATGGCGACACCCGAGCCTGTGCATGGATGCACGTCTTTGCGTGGCCGGGCAAGTGGTGTACCCACTGCGCCCCAGCCAATACAGCGTTCATTCTGTTAGAGGCTTTTAAAGAGTTCGAGCAAATTCTGGCGCACTTGCAAGCGGCGAAAATTCCCGTGTCGCAACGCAGTGCAAACTCCAATCGATAATAAAATCGACGCGGATTACAGTGGCAGAATGGTTTATTGGAATGCACCGGATGGGCATCAGTGGGAAATTTAACCGCGAGTTATGCGTCGGGAAAAATAGCTGTGCCATGCGCAGCTTGCTGCAACAACGCATCCCTGCGTCGACCGCAGCGACTTATTGAGGCGGTGCATCCGGCGGTGTCGCCGGCACCATTTGCCAACCCTCGGGACACGCCGATACATAGGGATAATAATTTCTCGACGAATTGCAGTAGTACCAATTCTGTGCGGGCGGCGGCTCCTGCTGTTCATACCCTTGCTCTTGATAACCGGATTCCGGTTGCTGTGTTATCACAACCGGCGGTACGTACGGATTCGGGTACGGATAGATTGGCTGCGGATAGGAATACCAGAAGCCGTCGACCGTCCACCACCAACCCAAATGTCCGCCATGATAGCCGTGATACCAAGACCCGCCGCGCCAGTGCGCATAATCGTGCGCATAGAAGTGATGGATATCGCCGTGCCCATGATATCGATCGTAGTGATGATCGTGATCATGATCGCGATCGGCGAGCGCGCCGCTGCATAAAGCCGCAGCGGCAAGCGCGCAGATCCATTTACCGTTTCTACTACCAGTTACAACATTGCGCATACCAATTATCTCGATGTACAACTGCAATTAACATCACCGTCAAGCGCGGCACTCAGCGCGGCGGCGGTGGCGGATACCAACCCGAGGGCGGCGGCGGTGGCGCTGAATAAATCGCCTGACGATGCGGCCTGGAATTGGCGATAGCCCCAACCATCGGCACCTTATTGCCCTTGGTATACATGCATTGCTGGTAGGCGATATCGTAGCGGCGCTGCAGCGATCCCGCCGAGCTGTTGCCGGCATCGACGCCAACCAGCGAACCCATCGCCAAACCGGCGCCGGCGCCGACCGCCGCGCCCGTTCCGCCATTGATCGCTGCCCCGGCCGCGGCGCCGACGACAGTGCCGACCGCCGCGGTGGCGACGCCGCTATTGACCGCGGCTTGATCGGCGGTTTTTCCGCCGATCTGGTAGTGGGCAAAATCGCGGCACTCGTAATCGTCGCTGCGAAATGCTTCGAAATTTTTTCCGTCGCCCGGCAATACCATAACGCTGGGGCCATCGGGAACGCTGACACAGCCAGCCAACAGCGCTCCGCAGGCCGCGACCGCCACACCAAAAACTCTACGCATGCAACAAGCTCCACGCATGAAGGTACTGCTCCGTTACGGCGCCCCAGGCGGCTGGGGCGCTACGCGCGTCCAACCGCCGGGACATTGTTTGACATAGGGGTAATAAGCTTTGGCATCGGCGCAGTAGTACCAGTCGTTGGCGCCGGCGCTATTCGCTTCGGAATTTTGTTGGATATAGGTGGTGGGCCCGCTCGGCACCGCGACGACCGCAGGCGCGGGATAGTACCCGGGGCCGTAGTAACCAGGACCGTAATAACGAGGGCCGTAGTAGCCAGGTCCATAGTAACCGGCGTAGTACGGGTAAGGTCCGTACCAGGGCCCCGGCACACCGATCACAACACCGACGCGCACTCGCGCCTCGGCCGCATTGGCAGCCAGGCCCAACGCGACCGCGCAACCGATTAATACTGCAGAAATGAATCGCATAATGAGCCCACGCTATTTAAAGAGGCGCCCGCACAGGCGTCGCACGACATGGGATCAGTGTAAGGATCGAAAGCTGAATGGCGGGTGAATCAAAAGCGCAAGAATTGTGTATTCGTTACCTCTATGACCGAATCGCCGCGAGTTGCCGCCGTCTAACGCTCGCGCTCGATCGGCGCGCCGGTATCCCATCTTGGCCAAAGTCACCTCCCTCGCAGCCTTTTTTGCGGCGCCTGGCGCCGTGGGTCGCTATCATAGCGCCCGGGTATTGACGATTTTTAGCCGCAACCGGGTCGCGGCCTTTGCGACGCCAAATATCCGTCTACACTTCATGCGAACAGCGGCTGGGATAGTGACGGTTTGAACAACAATGTAGTGATGGCACCGCCGTTAAAATCAGCTGCCGCGAGCGTAGTTGCGAGATTAGTTGCGGGCTTGGTCGAATACTTCGTTCATCCCAGCCTGCGCGCCGAAGCGGACACGCTGTATCGCGTGCGCGTATTGATTGCGCTGCTGCTCAGCTTCAATGTGTTGCTGGCGGTGGCGTGCGCGCTCAATCAGACCGCCGATCTAACCAGACTCGAGCACACCATCAACTTAGCTCTGACGTTAGCCGTAACGCTCGGCGATACCTTGTTGCTCATCAAGCTGCGGCGCCGCGGCAGCTACGCGTTTTGCGGCGCCAGCGCGGTGTTGCTGATTGCCGCCGCGGGTTGCGTCTCGGTGGGGATATCCGGCGGCGTAGCGCACGCGCCGACCGCGCTGTTATTGGCGGTGCCGGTGCTGATGGCCTATTTTTTCGGCGGCACTCGCTGGGGCAACCGTCTGACCGCATTGATCGGTCTTATTCTCGCGGCATTTTTACTGCTCGAATATCTGGGCATTAGTTTTCCCAGCAGCAGGCACACAGCGTATCCGCCGCCTATCGTGCAATTTATCGTCGCTTTTGTCGGCGTATTCGCGGTGGCGACTATGGCGTTCATTTACGAGTTCACTTCCACGCTGTTGAAAAAGGAGCGCGATCGCAATCATCAAAAGGCCATCGCCTTGGCGCAGACCGATGCATTGACCGGCCTGGTCAATCGCCGCAGCTTCGACGCGCACCTGCAGCAGCGCATCGAAGCGCACAGTGCTATCGCAACATACAGTGCTATCGAAACACACAGTGCAATCGCGCCGCCGCCGGCCATCGTGCTCTGCTATCTGGACTTGGATAATTTCAAAACCATCAACGATCGCTACGGGCACGCCACCGGCGATGAAGTGTTGCAGAGCATCGCCGAGCGCTTGCACGCCGCGGTGCGCGGCAGCGATATCGTTGGCCGTCACGGCGGCGATGAATTCATGGTACTGCTCGACTCGACGCACGGCGCAGCCGACGTCGACCTGATGGCGCAGCGCACCCTGGCCTCGATTCGCAAGCCGATCCAGACGCGGGCCGGCGCTCTCACTGTCGGCGCCAGCCTCGGCTTTGCGATATTTCCCCGCAACGGCGCGACGCTGGAAGCATTGAAGAAGGCTGCCGACAACGCCATGTACGCCGCCAAGCGCGACGGCGGCAACAACTGGAAAATCGATGTCGCCGCAACCGACAGCGCGCCGCCCTCCCCAGCGGTGCACTCGCAGTCCCTGCCGCTACAATCGCTGCCTGCATCCGCGCTAACAGCTAACGCCGTCGCTGCGGTGACCGGTCGCTCCACCGCGCGCACCGCAACGCAATTCGCCACGGAAATTAAAGTGGCGCCGCCCCATCAACCCGGCATTGTCGAGCGCTTTACCCATCCATTGCTGCGCCTCGATGCGGATACTCTGTATCGCTCGCGCATTTTAATCATGGCCTTGCTATTGATGCTGGCGGTCGTCGCATTGAGCTGTATCGTAGTGATAACCGCGACACTGCCGTTGCTGGCCAAGATCGCCAATCTCTCGATTACATTATCGATTACCGCCACCATTGTCTTTTTATTGCGCAAGCTCCAACGCACCGGCGATTATTTTTATTGCAGCACCGCGACGGTATTGATGCTATTTACCGGCAACTTTTTCGGCATTTGTGTTTCCGGCGGCATTGCGACCGCGCCGAATACCACGCTGATGGCGATACCGGCATTGCTGGCGTACTTTTTTAGCGGCGTGCGCTGGGGCACATACGTAGCGTTAACGTCGTTGGCGACCGTCATTGCTTTGTACGCTTTCGAAGCCGGTGGTCTGCACTTCTATAACACCAGCGATATTTCGCATGCGCCGTTCAATCAATTACTCGTCAATCTGATGGGGCTGGCCGTTATGTGCGGCATGGCTTTTATCTACGAGTTCACCACTTCGGCATTGATGCGCGCGCGCGATGCCGAGCATGCAACAGTGAACCGGCTCGCCTACACCGATGCGTTGACCGGCCTCGCCAATCGATTGGATTTCGATACCGAACTGGCGCTGCGCATCGCGCGCTTCAACGCCACCATCACGCGCTCGAGTTTCGCGCTGTGCCTGCTGGATCTCGACGGCTTCAAACCGATCAACGACGAATTCGGCCACGATGTCGGCGACGAAGTATTGCAGGTGGTTTCCGAGCGCCTGCTCGGCTGCCTGCGCGAAGCGGATTATGTGGGCCGCCAGGGCGGCGATGAATTCATGCTGATCTTCGATGCGGTCAGCACTGCCGCGCAGGTGGAGGTTTTTGCCCAGCGCGTGGCGCACATGATTGAACTACCCATTCATACCAGCGCCGGCAGTATGCAGGTCACCGGCAGTCTGGGATTTGCCCTCTTCCCGGACAGCGCCACCGACGCCGACGCGTTAAAAAGCGCCGCCGATCGCGCCATGTACGCAGCGAAGCGCAGCCGCAGCGGCTGGAGTGTCGAGAGCAATCAATAGCACTCGATAACTCTCAATAACTTTCAATAAGAAACAATGGCTGCGCAAATACTTTCTATCCGCCCCATTTAATACTCATCCCGGTAGCTCGCACTGTCATCGAATCGACATACAACGTCGCTACAGTGGAGGCATTTGCTTTTCCCGCCGAGGAGCCCGCGTTGAATTCCGTCGATGCCGAATTGATCCGCCGTATCCATTCCGATTTAAGCGACAGTTACGATGAGGAACTCGAACTGGAACTGGAGGACCGCACCGTCGATGAGTTGGCAGTGGGCGGCGCGTTATACAGCGACGACGATAAGGAAAATCGACGGCGCTATTTTCGCGAATTGTTTCGCCTGCAGGCCGAGTTGGTCAAACTGCAGGATTGGGTCGTCAATACCCGCCACAAGGTGGTCATTTTATTCGAGGGTCGCGACGCGGCCGGCAAGGGCGGCGTTATCAAACGCATCACGCAGCGGCTCAATCCGCGCGTCTGCCGGGTCGCGGCGCTGCCCGCGCCAAACGATCGCGAGCGCACGCAATGGTATTTTCAGCGCTATGCATCGCATCTGCCGGCGGCCGGCGAAGTGGTGCTATTCGATCGCAGTTGGTACAACCGCGCCGGCGTCGAGCGCGTCATGGGTTTTTGCAGCGACGAGCAATACGAAGAATTTTTTCGCTCGGTACCGGAATTCGAGCGCATGCTGGTGCGCTCCGGTATTCAACTAATCAAATATTGGTTTTCGATTTCCGACGACGAACAGCATCTGCGCTTTCTCGGCCGCATTCACGATCCGCTCAAGCAATGGAAACTTAGCCCGATGGATCTGGAATCGCGCCGCCGCTGGGAGGCTTACACGCGCGCCAAGGAGATTATGCTGGAGCGCACGCATATCGCCGAGGCGCCATGGTGGGTGGTACAGGCGGACGATAAAAAGAAAGCGCGGCTCAATTGCATCCATCACTTGCTCGGTCAAATGCCGTATCGAGAAGTCGAACATCCACCGATCGCGCTGCCCGAACGCGAGCACCATGAGGATTACGCGCGCCAACCGGTGCCGCAGGAAATCATGGTGCCGGAAATATATTGAGCGCGGCGCGATGACTCGCATTGATCCGGTCGCGCCGTTTAATCGGCCCGCGTGGAAAACCGCCGCGCAAACTCCTTGCGAGTTTTGCGCAGCGGCGCCGGCCCCTTTTTTCCCCGGCAAGTATTTGTACGCCCCGCCCGATATAAGGTCATACTGCAGATCGACCCAGCCACACCGCAAGGCAGTAATGATCAAGCTAAAGCTTTCGATCGAACTCAATTATGAAATCATTCAGCCCGGCTGCGATTTCATTTTCAATATTCACGCCGCACATACCCGCAGCCAAACGGTGGTACAGGAAAACCTGTATCTCAGTCAGCCGCTGACGCCGGATATCTACGCCGATCCCGGCAGCGGCAATCGCTATATGCGCCTCACCGCCGCGCAGGGGCCACTGAAGGTGCAATACAGCGCCACCGTGGAACTGACCCATCACACCGTGCCATCGCTGCAGTTGCTGGAGGTACCGGTGGCGCGCCTGCCGGCGGCCGTATTGCATTACATTTATCCGAGCCGCTACTGCCAATCGGATCGCCTGCACAAATTAGCGATGCGCGAATTCGGCCATTTATGGCAGGGTTATGCGCGCGTTAAAACCATTCAGGAGTGGGTGCAGCAACGCGTGACCTTCACATCGTGCACCTCGAATGCCAGTACTTCGGCCATCGACACCCTGGTCGAGCAGGTCGGCGTATGCCGCGATTTTGCGCATCTAATGATTGCGCTGTGCCGCGCGGTGAATATTCCAGCGCGCTTTGCCACCGGCATCGACTACGGCGCCGACCCGGCGCTCGGGCCCGCCGATTTCCATGCTTACGTCGAAGTGTATCTAGGCGATCGCTGGTATATCTTCGATCCCTCCGGCACCGCCATGCCGATGGGTCTGGTGCGCTTCGGCACCGGTCGCGACGCGGCCGATGCCGCGTTCGCCACTATTTTCGGCACGGTGAATTCGCAGTCGCCGACTATCGCCATCGAAGCGATCGACGACAGCAGTCATCAGTTTTTCATGCCGCAACATTCCCTGGATGCGCTATCGACCGACGACGGACTGGCGCGGCAATAAACCAGTCATTAAACAACCTTGGCGTTACAGGCGCGCCCGTTGCCAGCGGCGCAATAAGCTGCCGTTTTCGGCATAGGTAAAACCGTCGCGCGCAAAAACAAATTCTTGAGTGTCGGTATAAACCCGCGTTGTATCCGGCATTTTCTCGACCAGAAAGTCGCGCATTCCCCGCCACGGTAATGCCGCAGAGCCAGTAATTGTGTCCTCCGCATAAGTAATCGTCGCCGCATCGTCGTAGCCGTAGGCAAAACTTTCCGAGCTTAATCGATAGCGGCCAAACAGCGTCGCCGAATGGCGATTCGCGGCATCGATACGATTGTGCAGGATCGCGATCGCGACGCCATCGACCAGCACAAAGCGGCCTTCGATCCCCGGCTGCGTAAACCGCCGACCGTCGATCCACCACTCCTGCAGCATGTACACACCTTCGATCATTATTCGCTCCGCGCAAAAAATCTCAGTATAAGCGCTTCGGCGGTATTGCCGCAGCGCGCCGAGTTGTCGCGGCCTGCGCACATAACACCCGAGCCCAGCCGCGCGACTACAAAGCCAACCGGCAACTGTTGTATAGTTCGCACTTTCGATAACACCATAACCCTAATTTCGATAACACCATAATCCTAAAAAAACATTTATGAAAAAAGTAGGCCGCAACGATCCCTGCCCCTGTGACAGCGGCAAAAAATATAAACAATGTTGCATGCAGCAAGACGATACGCGCGCTGCAGCTGCGCGCCCCGTCGCCAGCGCCAATACCAGCAATAACGCACAGTATTTACAGATCGCGTTCGCCCAGCATAGGGCCGGCCGCCTCGATGAGGCCGAGCGCCTCTATCGGCAGGTACTGCAAACCGAACCCAAACACGCCGAAGCGTTACATTTAATGGGCGTGCTCGCCGGCGATCGCGGCGACTATGCAGCGGCGATCGAATTAATCGGCCAGGCAATTCGTATCAATGCGTCGAGTCATAGTTATCACGCCAATTTGGGGCAGATCTACAGCAACCTGAATGAGCCCGCTAAAGCGGAAGCTTGTTATCGCCTCGCCGTGGCGCTGAAGCCCGATAGCTCGCTCTACGACAATCTCGGCAATGCCTTGCGCGCGCAAAATAAATTTAAAGAGGCCCGCGACAGTTATCGCCGCGCGCTGGAATTAAATCCCGGATATGCCTCGGCGCATCGCAATATGGGCGATCTGCTGCACATTCAGGGCAAATACGTCGACGCTATAACCAGCTACCGACAGGCCATCGCTCTGCAACCGGATCTCGCGCAGGCGGTCGCCAATCTAGGCACCACGCTACAGACACAGGGCAAATTCGCGGAAGCGATCGATTATTTTCGAAAAGCCCTGGCCATCGAGCCGAACAATCCAGCTACTCACGGCAATCTGCTGTATGCGTTAAGCATTCAAGACATTCCGGCCCACTATCTAAAAGAGGTCAGCGACTACGGCTTGCAATTGCAGGCACAAGCAAGCCCCTACACGAGTTGGTCGCACGCCCCGCTCGACTCCGGCCAACCGTTGCGCGTCGGTTTGGTATCCGGCGATTTCCGCGAACATCCGGTCAGCTTTTTTCTCGAGAACTTACTGGCACATCTAAATCCCGCAGCGGTGGAATTGATAGCCTACCCAACCACTGCCGAGGAGGATACAGTCAGCGCGCGCATCAAACCTTATTTCAGCGCCTGGCGACCGATCGGCAATCTAAACGACCGCGACGCCGCGCAAAAAATTCACGCCGATGCATTGCATATACTGATCGATTTAAGCGGCCATACCGGCAATCATCGCCTGCCGTTATTCGCCTGGCGGCCGGCGCCGCTGCAATTGAGCTGGCTGGGCTATTGGGCCAGCACCGGCTTGGCGGCGATCGACTATATTCTCGTCGATCCACATTCCGTGCCGGCCAGCGAGGCCGCGCATTTCCGCGAAAAACTCTGGTATCTGCCGCATACGCGCCTCTGTTTCACGCCACCGCAGGAGGATATCGCGATCGCGCCACTGCCGGCGCTCAACAATCGATACGTGACGTTTGGTTGCTTTAATAATCCAACCAAAATGGGCGACGCGGTCGTAGCGCTATGGGCAAAAATATTGGTCGCCGTACCCGAATCGCGATTGATGCTGAAAGCCAAGCAATTTAGCGATGAAGTGATGGCCCAAGATACGCTCGAGCGCTTCGCTCGCCATGGCATCGAAGCGGCGCGAATAATTCTGGCGGGCGAATCGCCGCGCGCCGAATATCTCACCGCCTATAACTCCATCGATATCGCTCTCGATCCCTTCCCGTTTACCGGCGGCACCACCAGCATCGAAGGCTTATGGATGGGTGTGCCGTTGATTACGCGGCGCGGCGATCGCTTGATTGCTCGCCAGGGCGAAAGTATTTTGCAGAACATGGACCTGGCCGATTGGATTGCCGACGACGATGCAAGCTACATCGACCTCGCCGTTACTCGCGCGAAGAATCTGCACGAATTAGCGGAGCTGCGAAAAACTTTGCGCGATCGATTGCTGGCTTCGCCGCTGTGCGACGCACCGCGCTTCGCGCGCGACTTCGAGGCGGCGCTGGCGGGAATGTGGCGCGAATACACCGAAAAAAATGCGCCGCAAAACGGCTGATGCAAAGATTAATACTCTTTCAGCGCCGGGACGACGAAGAATGCACGGGCGGAATAACCGCCGCCATCAATTGAATGCGCCCGGTAATCACGCCGCGCAGGGTAATCATTTGATCGGCGATATCCTGTAACTTCTGCGCCGGTCCCTGCACTAAAATTACTTCCATCGTTTGGTTGTGCATTAAATGCACGTGCAACGAACTAATCACTTCATCGATGTGCAAGTGTTGTAAATCGGCAAGCTGCTTTTGCAGGCCGCGCGTCGAGTGGTCGTACAATAGTGTAACGGTACCCGCCATCACTTCATTGCCGGTCTGGCGTTTGTGTTCGACCAACTGCCGATTGATCATATCGCCGATCGCCTGCGAACGGCTTTCGAAACCGCGATCGCCGACCATGCCATCCAAATCGATCAGCAGTTCCTCCGGCAAGGAAATGCTGATGCGACTGACCAGGGCTTTGTATTTACCGTTATCTAAGGTCATATCCGCTCATCGATCTGATAGTACGTATAAAAGCAGCAAACATATTCTTTGTATATCGGTACACGCCCTCGGCGATTCTCAATGAGTATGCGTTAAAACATATAGCTGTACCGCTCGATCTCCCACTGGCTCACCGACAAGTGGTAACTCTCCCACTCGGCGGTTTTGTAATGAATAAATTCATCGCGCAATTCCTTGCCCAAGGCTTTTTCCACTAGCGGATCGGCCGCGAACGCCGCGACGGCTTCCTGCAGCGTTTGCGGCAAAAATTCGATGCCGCGATCGCGCCGCTGCGCCTCCGACATCGCATATAAATTGTCCTCGTTCGGCAACCCCGGATCGATGCCGTCGCGAATACCTTCGAGCCCCGCCGCCAATGCCAGGGTCGCCGCTAAATACGGATTCACCGCGCCGTCGGCGTTGCGCGATTCGCAGCGTCCGCCACCGGCCGGCACGCGCACTGAGTTAGTTCGATTGTTCGAACCGTATGAATTGAATACCGGTGCCCACGAGAAATAACTCATCGAACCCTGTCGCACCAGGCGTTTGTAACTATTGACGGTCGGTGCGAACGCCGCGCATAGCGCGCGCCCGTGCTTCAGGATGCCGCCGATAAATTGATAACCCAGCGTCGTCAGGCCAATGCCGCGCGGATCGTCCTTGGGATCGCAGGCAAATAAATTCTTGCCGGTATTCAAATCGTACAGCGACATATTGAAGTGCGCGCCGGTGCCGGTTTTATTGGCGAACGGTTTCGGCATCATCGTCGCCAACAACCCTTCTTCTTTCGCGTAGTGTTTCGCCATAAAGCGGAAAAAGGTAAAGCGATCGCACATGGTCAATGCATCGGCGTAGTTAAAATCGAACTCGTACTGACCGTTGGCATCCTCGTGGTCGAACGAATATAAATCCCAGCCGAGATCGTTGATACAGGTTGCAACCTTATCGAGCCAGCCGAAGCTATCGACAAAACCGCGCACGTCGTAGCAAGGCTTGGTCAGCTTATCGTCCGGATTCGGAATCGATAAACTGCCATCGGCATTTTGTTTGACGAGATAAATTTCGCATTCGATGCCGAGATTCATGCCGAAACCCATGGCAGCAGCCTGCGCCAGGACATTTTTTAACGCGACGCGCGTATTCAATGCATACGGCTGACCTTTAAACGTATTGTCGGCCGGCATCCAGGCAATCTTCTTTTCCCACGGTAGTTGAATGATATGATCGAGGTCCGGCACCGATGCCAGTTCGTCGTCGTTCGGTGCCTGCCCCAAGCCATCGAGCGCGTAGCCGGTGTAGCGCTCCGAGCCGTGCGCCATATGCGGCAAATGCGCGATCGGCACGACCTTCGCTTTCGGGATGCCGTGTATATCGACGTAAGCGCCGATGCAATATTTAACGCCGCGCTCCTGTAGCGATTGTTGAATAGCCTGAATTTCAGCGGTGGATTTCATGAGAATTAAATCCTCGATAACAACCAGTGACGACATGTACCGCGAAAATTTCGCGGTGGTTAAATAACGGTTTCGAAATAGGAGCAGGCGAGCGGCGGTTGTTCGTGCAAACCGCGCCGGATCAGCTCGCTTAAATCCGTCGTCATCCACTCGAACCATTCGCGACCTTTGGCTGCGGTGGCGCGACTCGGCGCGCCGGTGACACCATTGCTGCTGGTACGATTGACGGGATGCGAGAAAATTAAATTTTCAGTGCGATCGGGATCGTCGGCGTTCGCCAATAAATTTTCGCGCACCAGCTCGGGCGCCACGGCGAGCATCAACGATGTCTCGGCATCGTTGGCGTGCCAATCGTCGCCGTCGGCAAAATGAAATTCGCGCACGCGCGCGCTGAGCGTCGCCGAATTGAAAATCGCGACCTGCAAGTCGTCGTGCTCGGCGCGCAGCATCTCCAAAGCGCAGCGCAGCGGCGCCGCATTGGTGACATGCGTGTTGACGATAAACAATCGGCGCACGCCGCTGTGATAGGCCCAATCGCCGATTTGCTTGACCAGTTCGATCAGCGTGATCGGCTGCACCGCGAGCGTACCCGGCCAGCGCTGGCTGTGTCCGAGCGAGCAGCCGTACGGCAGCGTCGGCAACATCGGCACGCCGGTCCGCGCCGCCACCGCCTTGCACAACACATCGGCCAGCACGGCATCCATACCGCAGCCGAGCTGCGGGCCATGCTGCTCGGTGGCGCCGATCGGCAATATCGCCGCCCGATTCACCTCGGCTAAACGCTGCGGCAGTTCCTGCCAGGTCAGTTGCGACCAGAACATTTATTCGACCTCCTCGACATCGTCGCCAACCCTGGCGAACCGAATCATCTTCGGACTGACCACCTGGTCTTCATCGTCAGCTGCCGGCGGATGAATCAACTCTTCCAGGCGCGCCTTGGTGGCGAGAAATTCGTCGCTGATAATTTGCCCGGAATGGCGCGGACGCGGCACCGGCACTTCGATCAATTCCTGCACTTCGCCGGGATGCGCCTTCAATACCAAAATGCGGTCGGCAAGAAATATCGCCTCTTCCAGATCGTGCGTGATAAATAAAATCGTGACGTCGATGTTTTTCCAAATTTCCAGCAAATGCGTCTGCATTTTGCAGCGCGTCTGCGCATCGAGCGCGCCGAACGGCTCGTCCATCAATAAAATTCGCGGCTGATTAGCCAGCGCGCGCGCGATCGCTACCCGCTGCTTCATACCGCCGGATAATTGATGCGGATAGGCATCGGCGAATTTACTCAAGCCGACCAATTCGAGCCATTGCAATGCCTCGCTGGCCGACTCCAGCTTGCCACGCTTATTCATTTCCAGGCCGAACATCACGTTTTTCTTGACCGTCAGCCAGGGAAATAACGTGTAGCCCTGAAACACCATGCCGCGATCGGGACCTGGGCCAGTCACTAATTTATCGTCCAGCAATACTTCGCCGGCACTGTAGGATTCGAGCCCGGCCAGAATTCGAATCAATGTCGATTTACCGCAACCGGAAGGTCCGATCACGCAGACAAATTCGCGGCGATGGGTTTTGAAATTAATATTTTTTAGCGCGACCGTTTCGCCCTGCGCGGATTGATAGCTCTTGCAGAGATTCTTCACTTCCAGGATTACCGGACGCTCGCGCAGCCGTGTAAAGCGCTGCCGCACCGCAGCCGATTGTTCGAGATAGCTGGGTAATTTCAGTACGCTCATAAATTAGCTCTCATTTGTGTGGTTGCCGGCTCTCGTTTATGACTTAGCTTTTAGTCGGCGAACGCTCCCACGGAAACAGCAATTTCCCCAGCCATGCCAATAACAGATCGGTAGCCAAGCCGATAATGCCGATCATCATGATCGCCGCGTAGACATTGTCGAAATTCTTGTAGCGCGCCTGCTGCGTGATAAACCAGGTGATGCCCGAACTCGCGCCGATCAACTCGGCGACGATTAAATAAGTCCACGCCCAGCCGAGCAGAATGCGTTGATCGCGATACAGATCGGGAAGAATGCCCGGTACCACGACCCTAAACAGCAATTGCAATTTCTTTGCGCCGAGCGTCAGCGCCGCTTCCAGTAATGCAATATCCAATTTGCGCGTGGTGTTGGCGATGATTAATACCTGCTGAAACAAAGTGCCGATCACGATGATCGCAATCTTCGGCCCGTCGTAGATACCGAGAATCGCCACCGCCAACGCGCCGAAAGCCGGCGCCGGCAGGTAGCGGAAAAATTCAATGAACGGCTCCTGCAAGCGCGATACCGCGCTGTAGGTGCCGCATAAAATGCCGAGCGGCACGCCGACGATCGACGACGCGACGAAGCCCCAGAAAATAATGGTGATGCTGTGCCATAAACTTTCGTGCAACCACTGGCCATCGCGACGCTCGGGAGCCGCGGTAAATGCGGTATAAAAAGCCTTGGCGACGCGATGCGGCGGCGGCAGATAAATCGGATTGGCGGGATCGCCCTCCGGCAACAACTTATGCTGTTGCCGCATATTTTCCAGTTCGTCGCGAAACACCTGCTTATCGACCAGTTGACCGTTTTGGAAATAGTCGACATCGCCCGGCGCGGTGATCAGCACCTTCGGATGCCAGACGAACGGCACGTAACTCACCACACACCACAACAGCAGCGGCAATAAAAACGAACCGACCATCAACAAGCGATTACTGCGCGGCGACAACTCTTTACGCACCGCGAACCACGCTGCAACACTCATCCACTACTCCCCACAACGGCCGGTAAATTTTCCACTGCTTTTTATAAAATCCGCTCTACAACGCATCGTCTCTATAAGGCATTAGTCAGCGACGGATCGATATAGCTGTCGATGTCCTGCGCCTTTTTGTAGACGTCGTATTTCAGATTGAACTGATCGACCAATTTGCTCGAACCGTACAAGGATTTGAAGCCATCGCCCTTGCCGTAAATTTTCTTGGCTTCGTCGAGTTTCAGAATCTTGGTACCGCCGATCATGGCTTGATATTCGGAAGGCTTGATGCCGACGCGCTCCGCCATGATTTTCACCGCATCGTCGTGAGTTTTCGGATCGTAGATATAGTCGACGACGCGATACCAGACCTTTGCCACTTTCTGCCAATCGGCTTTGCGGGCCGCGAGGCTGGCCGGATTTACCGTCAACACGTCGTAGATCAAACCGGGTTCATCGGCCGAGGTATAAATCGGCTTCGAACCGGGCACCATCTTCAACGCCACGCCGGAGTTAGGCTGCCATGCGCCGATCGCATCGACATCGCCGGAAGCGAGTACCTGCGGCGTTTCGTTGGTCGGCGAATTGACCAACGTCACATCGGATTCCTTCAAACCGGCTTTTTCCAAACCGTTCAGCAGTAACAGGTGATCGACAAAGCCGATCTCGATACCGATTTTCTTGCCCTTCAAATCCTTTAGGCTTTTGATTCCCGACTTGGCGACGATCATGTCGTTGCCGTTCGAGTAATCGTTGATCAAAATCATCACGCTCTTGGCGCCGTTGGCGCCGGTCACCAGGGCATCGCCATTGGTTACGGTTACCGCATCCAATTTACCGGCGGTGAATGCATCCATCGATGCAACGTAATCGAACCATTCGAATTGCACGTCGACACCGGCCTCTTTAAACCAGCCTTTCTCGATCGCCACCTGCCAGGCCACCCACCCCGGCCAGTCGCTGTAACCGACCTTGAGCGGTGCGCCCGCCCAACTCGGCAACGCGCCGATCAACAGCAGCGGCAGCAACAAACGTCGCGCCCAGGCTTTGGTATGTGTTTCGATCGCTTTGCGGTGCATGGCCTTTCTCCCGATGGTTTAGCTGGCTGATTTTTCGGTATTACGATTGTTTACTAACGTAATACCGCATTTAGCAACCGATATGCCATGCGAAAAAATTGCTTTGCCGTCAACGGTTCAGCTGAATTTGTCGATCGCGATAGACGCCCGAAATAATTTATTGCGCACCACAATCAGGCGCGCTGCCTTCTTTTGGCGCTCGATTGTGCGCGCCGGCGAAATTTAACCGGCGATTGAAAATTTATTTGCGCCGACAAAAAAACTCGGTTAGCCTGAAATCAGCAGGTTGCAGAAAAACAGTGCAAGCGCTGATTTTTTGAGCCATGCAATGGACGACTAGGGTTCCGATTTTTACGCAACGCAACGCGCAGAAATGTCTGGTCCGAGAGTTGTCGACCTCACTAATGCCGCCAGATTATCGATGGCGTGGGGTTACACGGCGGGATAAAAGCCCGGGAGAGCTGCATAGGAGTCTCCCTGCTTTATCGGGTCGCAAGCCTTATCGCGACGCCGGGTGACACACGACTAATTGCGCGCGACACGGTTAAGTATCACCGTTAGATGCGCAAGGATGATTTGGAGCACATACGATGCACGGCGAAACTAATCCCAGCGCCAACCTCGGCGCCAATCCCAGCGCCAACCTCGGCGCCAATCCCAGCGCCAACCTCGGCGCCAATCCCAGCAACAACCTCGGTACTAGTACAGACAAAAATCTCGACACTAGTACCACAAGTGATTGCAGTTATCTGGCGGGCGATGCGCTGTACAGCGACGAAATTCCCGGCGGCGCGCATTGGTCGCTAATCGTTAAAGCCGATCATGTGTTGCGCTTGATCGATCGCGATGGCGGCGCCAATGTCGGCATGTTGTTTTACAATCCAGGCAATCCATTGGAGCGCTATAACGCGCCCGATACGCTCAAATGCCAACACACTTTCAAGCTGACGCGCGGTCATTGCCTGTATTCGGATATGGGAAGAATCTTTTGCTCGATCGTCGGCGACAGCCTCGGTTGGCACGACACCGTTTCCGGCACCACCAACAAAGCACTGGTTAAAAAACGTTGGGGTGAACACAACTATCAGCAGTACCGCAACGATTGGTATCTAAACGGCTACGATAGCTTTCTCGTCGAGCTCGCCAAGTACGGACTGGGCCGTAAGGATATGGCGGCAAATATTAATTGGTTCAGTAAAGTAGCTGCGGACGACGCCGGCAATTTACAGTTTGCCGCCGAGCATAGCCGCGCCGGCGACTATGTCGATCTGCGTTTTGAAATGGATACGCTGGTCATTTTCAATACCTGCCCGCACCCGCTCAACCCCGCCGCTAAATATCCGAAAAAGCCGCTGGTCTATCAGCTCTATCGCGCGCGCGCGCTGGCGCACGACGATTACTGCCGGCATGCGTGCGCGGAAAATGAGCGCGGCTTCCAGAATAATTCGCTGTATCGATTACAAACCGGAGGTGCCGCATGATTCTCGCCAGCGTTTTACATCCGGAACAGGCAGCTTTTCGCGAGGTTATTTTGGCCGGCGATTATTGGATGTCGGTGGTAAAAAAGAATCAGGTGTTGCGCATTCTGGATTTGGAGGGCAATCAGGCGGCGGATACTTTGTTTTATGCGGCTGCCGATCCGGGCGAGCGTTATTCGGCAATGGATACGATTCGCGAGCAGGGCAATGTGTATTTAACGGCCGGTACGAAACTGATTTCCAACGCGGGCAACCCGATGCTGGAGATTGTCGCCGATACCTGCGGCCGTCACGATACGCTGGGCGGCGCCTGCGCCACCGAGTCGAATACGGTGCGCTACGCGCTGGAAAAGAAATGCATGCATGCGTGCCGCGACAGTTGGATGTTGGCGGTCGCCGAAAACGAGCAGTTCGGTTTAAGCAAACGCGACATCACTCATAACATCAATTTTTTTATGAATGTGCCGGTCACATCGGAGGGTGGCCTGAGTTTTGCGGATGGTATTTCCGAGGCCGGTAAATACGTGGAGTTAAAGGCGGCGATGGATGTGATCGTATTGATCTCGAATTGTCCGCAATTAAACAATCCGTGTAATGCGTATAACCCGACGCCGATTGAAGTTCTAGTTTGGGATTGAGACTTATTAGAGCGAGTGTGGTGCGGCAGCGAACTATTTTCCGGGACACGCAACGAGTACGTCCTTGTGCCCACAGCGATCGCTTCGCGATGGGGCAGGCTCTAGCTCCCCGGCGACATCCTTGTCGCCGAGGGTCCCGGAAAATAGTTCGCTACCACCCCTGCCAGCTGTGTGCCAAATTCATAGTGACGGCAATCAAAATGATTGGCGCTCCCATATGAACCGGCAGATAGCTTGTTTAGGCGCACAAATCTAAACAACGACGCAACATGGACGACCATGTTTCGAAAAAACCAGCGGGACGACCCGCCCCGGTGAATAAATGTTCGAAAAAGTATTGATCGCCAACCGCGGTGCCATCGCCTGCCGCGTCATTCGCACCTTGAAGGCAATGAATATTCGCGCCGTCGCCGTCTACGCGCAGGCCGATGCCGATTCGCGTCATGTGCTCGAAGCCGATGAAGCATTTTGTCTCGGCGAGGGCGGCGCCGCGCAGACTTATCTGGATCAAGATAAGTTATTTGCTATCGCGCATCGCTGCGGTGCGCAGGCGATTCATCCCAGTTACGGATTTCTCAGCGAGAATGCCGACTTTGCACGCCGCTGCGCGCGCGAAAACGTGGTATTTCTCGGCCCTACTCCCGAGCAGATGGAATCGTTCGGTCTAAAACATACCGCTCGTCAACTGGCGCTCGATAGCGATCTGCCGCTACTGCCCGGTAGCGGTTTATTAGATACGTTAGAGGCCGCATTGGACGCGGCAGCAAGCATCGGCTTTCCGTTGATGCTGAAATCGACCGCCGGCGGCGGCGGTATCGGCATGCAGCTCTGCCACGACGCAGCGGAATTGCGCGGCGCCTACGATTCGGTGCGCCGTCTCAGCGCCAACAACTTCGCCAACAGCGGCGTGTTCCTGGAAAAATATGTAGCGAATGCGCGCCATATCGAGGTGCAAATATTCGGCGACGGTTTCGGCGATGCGATCGCGCTCGGCGAGCGCGATTGTTCGAGCCAGCGCCGCAATCAAAAAGTGATCGAGGAAACGCCGGCGCCGAATTTACCGACTGCGGTGCGCACCTTATTGCGCGATGTTTCCGTCCGCCTCGCGCGCGCGGTGGCGTATCGCAGCGCCGGCACCATCGAATTTATTTACGATGCCGAGCAACAACAGATTTATTTTCTGGAGGTGAACACGCGCCTGCAGGTCGAGCACGGCGTCACCGAGCAGATTTACGGCATCGATATCGTCCGCTGGATGGTGGAGGTCGGCGCTGGCGATCTGCCGCCGCTGGCGCAACTCGCCGCCAATCTACAGCCGCACGGCCATGCGATTCAGGTGCGCGTGTATGCCGAAGACCCCGGCAAGCAATTTCAACCGAGCGCGGGCCTGCTGAGCCACGTGCATTTTCCGCAGGCGGACGGCAAGCGCCTACGCATCGATACCTGGATCGAAACGGGCATCGAGGTTTCGCCATTTTTCGATCCGCTGCTCGCCAAGGTGATCGCTTGGGGCGAGAGTCGCGATCTCGCAATTGCGCAATTGCAAACGGCGCTAACCGAAACCAGCGTGTACGGCGCGGAAAATAATATCGATTATTGTCGCGCCATTTTGCGCAGCGATATTTTCGGCAACGGCGCCATGTTTACGCGCTATCTCAATCAATTCGCTTATCGAGCGCCGCGCATCGATGTGTTGCGGCCCGGCACGCAAACCACCGTGCAGGATTTTCCCGGGCGCGGCGGCTACTGGGATGTCGGCGTGCCGCCATCGGGACCATTCGACGATTGGTCGTTTCGGCTCGGCAATCGCCTGCTCGACAATGCGGAGAATGCAGCGGGGCTGGAAATTACGCTGAATGGTCCGACCCTACACTTTCGCACCGCCGCGCAAATCGTGCTGGCCGGCGCCGAATTACCGACGACACTCGACGATCAACCCGTGCAGTTTTGGCAAACCATCGATGTCGCCGCCGGCAGCACACTCGCCATCGGCAGCAGCAATGGCAGCGGCGCGCGCGCTTATTTATTGGTAAAGGGCGGCGTGCAATGCCCAGATTATCTCGGCGCCAAAGCCACGTTTACGCTCGGCCAATTCGGCGGCCACAGCGGGCGGGCGCTGCGCACCGGCGATGTGTTAACCATTAATCATTTGACCAGCGCAGCGGCCGCGCAGGTTTTAGCGCCGGCCTTGCGCCCCGCCATCGCCGCTCAATGGCAAATCGCCGTGATGTATGGACCGCACGGCGCGCCGGATTTTTTCACCGCGCGCGATATCGAAAAATTTTTCGCGGCGGAATGGGAGGTGCATTACAACTCCAGCCGCACCGGCGTGCGCTTGATCGGACCGAAGCCCGAATGGGCGCGCAGCGATGGCGGCGAAGCCGGCATGCATCCATCGAATATTCACGACAATGCCTATGCGATCGGCGCGATCGATTTCACCGGCGATATGCCGGTGATTCTCGGCCCCGACGGACCTTCGCTCGGCGGCTTCGTCTGCCCGGCCACGGTGATTCGCGCCGAGCGCTGGAAAATGGGCCAGCTGAAAGCCGGCGATCGCGTGCGCTTCGTGCCGATAGATATCGATACCGCGATGGCGATGGAGCGCGCGCAAAACGCAGCGCTGGCGAGCTTGGCGCCGCAATCGGCAATGCCGCTCAAACCGACTTCGACATTGATCGAGCCGATCGTCGCTACACTCGAAGCCAGCGATGGTACGCCGGTGGTTTATCGCTGCGCCGGCGATAAATATCTGCTCGTCGAATACGGTCCGCAGGCGCTCGATATCGGCCTGCGGTTTCGCGTGCATGCCTTGATGCTGGAACTGCAAAAGCACAAGCCCGATGGCGTAATGGAATTAACGCCGGGCATTCGCTCGCTGCAGATTCACTACGATAGTTTGCGCCTGCCGCTGGCCGATTTGCTGACGTGGCTACAGCGCGCCGAAAGTCAACTCGGCGCCATCGAAGAACTCGAAGTGCCGGCGCGCGTGGTGCATATACCGCTGTCGTGGGACGACGCGGCGTGCCGGCTCGCTATCGAAAAATATACGCAGTCGGTGCGCAAGGATGCGCCGTGGTGCCCGAGCAATATCGAATTCATTCGCCGCATCAACGGCCTCGACAGCATCGAAGACGTGAAGAAAATCGTGTTCGATGCCAGCTATGTGGTGATGGGCCTCGGCGATGTCTATCTCGGTGCGCCGGTGGCGACGCCGCTCGATCCGCGCCACCGCCTGGTGACCACCAAATACAATCCGGCGCGCACCTGGACCGCGGAAAACTCGGTCGGCATCGGCGGTTCATATATGTGCGTGTATGGCATGGAGGGGCCCGGCGGTTATCAATTTATCGGCCGCACCCTGCAAATGTGGAACCGCTATCGACGCACCGCCGAATTCGCGCAGCCGTGGCTGCTGCGCTTCTTCGATCAGATTCGCTTCTTCGAAGTCAGCGCCGACGAATTGGTACAGATTCGCAACGACTTCCCGCGCGGTAATTACCCGCTGCGCATCGAACAAACGACATTTAGCCTGGCCGACTATCGCGCCTATCTCGCGCAGCATGAAGTCGAGATCGAGCAATTCACTCGCACTCGCGAGCAGGCATTTGCACAAGAATTGCAACGCTGGCACGACAACGGCCAATTGCACTTCGACAGTGCATCGCTCGATGTCGTCGACAACGGTGCGCAACAAGTGTTGCCGGCCGGCTGCAGCGCCATCGACAGCCATGTCGCCGGCAACATCTGGCAGCTGCTGGTCGCGGCCGGCGAGCGCGTGCAAAGCGGTCAAACGATTGCCGTATTGGAATCGATGAAAATGGAAATCGATGTGGTCGCGCCGGTAGCCGGCGTGGTGCACAGCGTACTGCGCGGCGCCGGCACGCAGATCGGCGCGGGTCAGACGTTGATGATAATTCGCGAGGAATAACTGCAATGCTTGCTTTTGACGATATCGATCTCACGATCGGCGGGTTGCGGACGCACTATCGGCGCGGCGATTTCTCGCCGCGCGAATTGATAGAACTACTGCGCGCACGCAGCGCCGAATTCCGCGAGCGCAATATCTGGATTCATGAACTCAGCGATAGCGAAATCGAACCGTACCTGGCCGCACTCGATAAACGCAGTCTCGACGACGCGCCTTTATACGGCATTCCTTTCGCGATCAAGGACAATATCGATCTGGCGCGGATTCCAACTACTGCCGCCTGCGCCGCCGTCGCCTACACGCCGAGCGAACACGCCTTCGTGGTCGCGAATTTAATCGAGGCCGGCGCGATTCCGCTCGGCAAAACCAATCTCGATCAACTCGCCACGGGGTTGAACGGTACGCGCTCGCCGTGGGGAGCGTGCCGCAACAGTTTCGATCCGAATTATATTTCCGGCGGTTCGAGTTCGGGTTCCGCCGTCGCGGTGGCGCTCGGTCTCGCCAGTTTTTCGCTCGGCACCGATACCGCCGGTTCGGGCCGCGTGCCGGCCTCGTTCAATAACATCGTCGGCTGGAAACCGTCGCGCGGATTATTGAGTACGCGCGGGATGCTGCCCGCGTGTAAAAGCATCGACTGCATGAGCGTGTTCGCGCTGACCGCGCGCGATATCAATACACTTATACCTTTCGCCGCGCGCTACGACGCGACCGATTCCTACGCGCGCCACAACCCCGCGCATAACTTTCCGGAAAAATCCGGCGCGCATTTCTTCGGTGCGCCCAAACAGAAATTCGAATTCGGCGTGCCGCGCGCGCAGCAATTGCAATTCTTCGGCGACGCCAATGCGCAAGTTGCCTTTGCACGGAGCGTGCAATTGCTCGAAAGCCTCGGCGGCAGCAAACGCGAAATCGATTTCGGTGCTTTTCTCGACGCCGCACGCCTGCTCTACGAAGGCCCGTGGGTGGCCGAGCGCTACCATGGCATTCGCGAGCTGATCGAAACGAATCCATCGGCATTATTGCCGGTGATCGCCACCATTATCGGCGCCGGGCGCAACAAATCGGCGGTCGACACTTTCGATGCGATGTACCAGATGCAGGCGCTGCGCCGCAGTATCGAGAACACAATTGCCGGGCTCGAATTCATCGCCACGCCAACCGCTGGCCGCCATTTCACCATCGATGAAATGCTCGAAGAACCGATCGCGCGCAATTCCGAACTCGGCTACTACACCAACTTCATGAACCTGCTCGATCTCGCTGCAATCGCGGTGCCGACGCAGTTGATGAACAACGGCATGCCATTCGGCATAACGCTATTCGCGGATCGCTTTACCGATCTGCGCCTGCTTAGCTACGCGCAACAAATTCAAGCGGCGACACGATTGCCGCTCGGCGCGACCAATAAATCCGTCGAATTTTCCACATTGCCACCGCGCGCCGAATTATCGACCTGCAAAGTCGTCGTCTGCGGCGCGCATCTCAGTGGTCTGGCGTTTAACGGCCAATTACTGGCGCGCCAAGCCAACTTAATCGCTGCAACGAAAACTTCGCCCAACTATCGCTTCTACGCGCTGCCTGGCGGCAGCGTGCAACGACCGGGATTAATTCGCGTCGATAAGGAAGGCGCGGCAATCGAAGTCGAAGTATGGGAAATGCCCAACAGCGAATTCGGCTCCTTCGTCGCAGCCATTCCGCAACCGCTCGGCATCGGCAAGGTGGAATTGGAAAGCGGCGAATGGCTGCCTGGATTTATCTGCGAGGGGTATGCCGTGGATGGCGCGGACGATATCAGCGCATTGGGTGGCTGGCGCGCTTATCTCAAATCCTCAAAATCTGAAAAATAAAATGGCACGATCGTAGGGTGGATCATTGATCCACCACGCGGCCCCTGCACAACAACCAACGGTGGATCGATGATCCACCCTACAACAATCCGAAAAAATAAAACGGCACACCATCGTAGGGCGGATCATTGATCCACCACGCGGCCCCTGCACAACAACCAACGGTGGATTGATGATCCACCCTACAACAATCCGAAAAAATAAAACGGCACACCATCGTAGGGCGGATCATTGATCCGCCATGCGGTCTCTACGCAACAACCAATGGTGGATCGATGATCCACCCTACAACAATCCGAAAAAATAAAACGGCACACCATCGTAGGGCGGATCATTGATCCGCCATGCGGTCTCTCCGCAGCAACCAACGGTGGATCGATGATCCACCCTACGTAAAGTCAACGCTCGTTGTGTTGCTCCAATAGACAACGCACAACTACAGTGCGGCATTCAAAAAGAATGCGTCGAATTGGACATAACTCAATTGTTCTTTTTTTATCGACGCACGTAAAAGCGAGCAAATCTGCATATTTTCGCAACTTAAATGCAAATTTATTAACTGGTATGGTTTCTGCTTTGGGAATTATGTACACGAGAGGCGCGGTGATTTTTAAACCGAGTCTTTAGGAGAGCTAGGGTTCCGGCGGCATTAACAAAATGTCGCGACTGGTCCGAGAGCTGTCCGGCCTCGCACCTTCTATTACAAGGCATGAGGCTCCACGGCGGGATAAAAGCCCGGGAGGTCGCGATCAGGTTACACCTGGCGTCCTCTCTTGTTTTTATTAGACCTAGGAGACTCTAAATGACTACTAAAACTTATCTCGCCACATTACTTTCTGCAACCAAATTATTTTCTTCAACTACGGGGGCATTTCCCGCGACTAAACTTTCCGCAGCAGTGCTCTCCACCATCGCGCTGCTGACGCCATTGACCGCCAGCGCCGACGAACCCGCGGCCGACGCCGAAGCACCGCCGCCCTACACCTTCACCGGTCATATCGACTGGGTGACCAAATACGTATTGCGCGGCGCGACCACCACCTACGGCAACGGTCCCGCGCTCGGCAATAAAGGCGCCGACGCGCCGGAATCCGATACGCCCGCCGTGCAATGGGGCGTCGACTACGTCGATGCGAGCGGCTGGTACGCGGGCTACTGGGCTTCGCAGATTAATTATTCGTACGAGCAACTCGGCAAATCGTACAGCGATCGCAGCATCACCGATTTCCAAAAAGACAATTCGATAGAAAACGATTTGTACGGCGGCTATAGCGGCAAAATCGGCGATTTCACTTACACCGCCGGCATGACTGGCTACGTGTATTACAACGGCGAACACGCGGATGCGTTGGAAACCAAATTGGGCATCGCCTACGGCCCGGTCGCGTTGAACGCACAAACCTTATTGAACGATGTCGTGTGGGGCAACAAGGGCGACACTTACATCACCGCCACATTTACCCAGCCGCTACCGTACGATATCAGCCTGAGTTTTAACTTCGGCTATTACCTGTACAACAAGGAAGGCAAATATCTGGGCACGCACGACGATGAATTGGGCGTGGATTGCGGTTCCGGTCAGGCATTTGTCGTGAACGGTTGCTACGACGGCAATCGGCCGAGCAGCGGCGGCTTCCGTCACTTCATCATCGGCTTAACGCAGCCGATCGGCAAGACCGGCATCGTTTGGAACGTGCAGGGCATTCTGCCCGGCGAAAACCGTTACGGTATCAAACAACAGACTCAAGCGGTCGGTATGATCAGCTATACCTTCTAGATCATACGTTCTAATTTTTACGGCGTTTATTTTTACCTACGACTCCTGTGTTGAATATTGCCCGCCTTGTGCGGGCTTTTTTATTCAGCGCATTTGTAAAATAAATCGAGCAAGGAGATAACACGATCACGCAGACAAACATGAGTAGCCGTTAAGCAGATAGCAGTTGGGTGCGAGTGAGCGATCTTCGGACTTTGCGGACCATCGGCGAGAAAATACTTTTAGCTACGTTGACCGTCCGCTACCGATTTCCCAAACGGCTAGTGTCGACCTGCGGCCGGTCGCAGGCCACATGGTTTCGATCTGGAGAGCGATCATTGCCGTTTGGGCTGTGACACCTAACTACACATTTATACAGTTGATCGAAGAGGCCCACTGACCGTATGGATGCTGGCCAAAATTTCACCTGGAGGGCTTCACTGGACAGTTTCTAATCGTCGGGTTATTTTACGTGACAACTAAGGAGAGTTGTTCCAACCTCAGTGTGGGCACGGCTTCCAGACTAAAAATAAGGGCTGCGCTATGGACTACATCAACCAACGATTTTGCTTTAATCGCCAAAAGCCAAGATCAACCGACGCGTCGCGTTTGATTTTTAATTGCGGATATGTCCGCTCAATAAGTTGGGCCTGGTCAATGGGCCGCATATGTAGCGGCACATTACTCTCTTTCGGCGCAACCACAATTTCACCGCCTTACCTGCGATAACTTAAACAGGAGCACAAGCATGGCCTCACTAGCAGAGCAGGCGATGGCGGAACTTCCCAAGGCAGTAGATTCGCTCGTTGCATTTCTATCTGCTCCAAAAGGATTCCTTCTTAGATTGAGCCTTGAAGATGATGGTGCGATGACTAGCGCTCTCGCGTTCTTCGCCTTGTTTTCCGCTGCCAATTTCTTTCTTGCACTCCCTTATCAGCCACCTCATTCCGACCCAAGCAGCTTTGCCGCAAAGTATGTCGCATTCCTGGGCCTTGGAACTATATTTTTCGCAGCAGAGATCTCCATTGCTTGGCGCGCCGTGGGTGGCCGGACACCATTTCGAACATACCTCCTATTTACGTTTTATATAAGCGCAATAGCTACGTTGCTAAGCTCGTTCGGCTCCCTCGTCAGCAGGGGAGTTGTTAAGGTATTCGCACCAACCGAAATTGATGAATTCTCCACTGTAATCAATAACCTCCTTGTGTTCAATTACACGTCGTTGGATAAGTATGTGTTTACGGACAGTAACACTGGGGTTCTCCTTGTAGGCCTCGGCATATTTTGGGTCTTGTCATTCATAGTGGTGGGCTGGTTAACAGTGTGCTGGGGCGCCTTCCGTCAAGTGAACACCTTGAGCAGGTGGCGTAGCGCCATGGCCTTTGCTTTGTGGTTTCTCCTCAATCTTCTCCTTGGCGTCCCTCTTGCCTTCGTAGGGCGAGCGCTCGACTTTTCTCTGGGATAAAAAGAAACTGGAAGAAACTGGGGTCAGAGTGGAATTCCCAGAAGGAAAATCGGGACAGATTTATTTAGTTCGTTGATAGGCCCTAACAAATAAATCTGTCCCGATTTTTCCTCAAAAATGCAAATGTTCCAATTTCATACTCTGAGAGTGAAAATGACGCTCAACAATAAACAAGCAAAGGGATAGAGCGCAATGAGCGCGCGCATGTCCGATCCGCCGAATTACTGGTACTCAGCAAAGCGCTTGGGCTTGGGCTGGAGAACCCCCTTAACTTGGGAGGGATGGACTATTGACCTCGGCATCATGGTCTTCTTTGTCTGTGAGTCCCCTTGGTTTCGCACAACCCGACATGGATTTCTGGCACTTACGCTTCTTTTTGTACCCCTTTTGATGCGCGCCGTGGTTGCTCACTTGAAAGGCGAGCCGGACAGAGGACGCTAAACGCACGCAAAGGTTATCGATTGTCCATTTTTTAAATTCTCGAAAGGCAGCTTAGCCAAGGAGCGAACATCTGAGCATAACTGCTATTACCCTCAGCCAACGGCGTCTGGCGATGCACAAGCAGCCCTGTAAAATATTGTACTGCGTAAATAGATGCAGCCATTTTATTCACACAAGCGCAATTTTCAACCCAGCAAAACCTTTAGTTAACAGCAACTTTGCGCTTCGCCACCGGCAACCGAAAACTAATGCCGAGCCGATTCCACATATTCATCAACGCGATCGCGCAGGTCAACGCGGCGATTTCGGTATCGGAAAAATGTTCGTGCAGCATTTCGTAATCGGCATCGGGTGCATGGCCCTGCTGAATATTGGTGACCTTCTCGGCCCAATTCAGCGCGGCGCATTCGCGCGGCGTGAAAAAATCTACTTCGCGCCAGGTCGTTAAACTATTCAGGCGTTGCGGATCCTCACCGTGCGCGAGCAGATCGCGCCAGTGCATATCGACGCAGTACGCGCAGCCGTTGAGTTGCGAGATGCGCTGAAATACCAGATCGATCAATTGAGTATCGAGGCCGGCATCCTTGACACTGGCGGTCAGATCGACCAGCGCTTTGAATACACTGGGCACGGCGGAGTGATAGGCTAAACGGGCGGTGGTCATGGCGATGCTCTCCAGGTTAATGCGACTGCGCAAGTTCATTGATGATCCCCACAAAGAGGGGTGGCTCTCATTAACTCAGACGCACCAGGTTGGCGGGCTGTGACAGCAATCCCGCTAAAAGCATCTAGAACCTATCTCAAAATTGCTGCGCTTGCTGATAGTTCGTTAAAAATGGTCTCAAAATGCTCATTTACTGCCGTGTAAACTCCGCTTTTTCGGCCATTTTTGCCTCCTCTCAGCTGCGCTCGCTAATTTTGAGATAGGTTCTAACAAAATGAACCCACACTGTTCTCGACAGGACGAGATGCTGCAGGACCTTCTGGGGACGTGAGCGCGCATGGATGCGCACGCCCGAGCCTAACACGACGTTTGCTGTAGGCGTTCCCCAGAAGGACCTACAGCATTGCGTCGACAATGAACCACGACGTTCATTTTGTTAGATGCTCTGTATAGACCGACGACATAGGTAACGTCCGATCTTCTATTTTTATTCAATGAAATTTTTTAACGACGCCCGCCAATTTATCCGGGTTGCGCACCGCGTAAATCTCCAGAATTTGCGCGCCGTCGGTGACGAACGAATACACCGAAGCCAAATGGCCTTGATGGTAATGCAGCAGGCCCAGCTCGCCGTTGACCTCAGCGAATTCGAAGCGAATCGTACCATTGGAATTGCGGCCGATCGCCTGATACAAACGCACCAGCCGCTCGTTGCCCTGCAATACGTGCAGCGCGGCGGTGACTTTGCCGCCGCCATCGGCAAACATTTTCGCGTCGGTGGCGAACAGTTTTAGCATTCGATCCGTATCGCCCGAAGTCACCGCCTCGACAAAGGATTCCAGCAATTGTTTATGCGCGCCCGGTGCGACATCGAAGCGCGGCCGCGCCTGCTGCACGCGCTCCTTGGCGCGGTGCACGATCTGGCGGCAGGCACTGGCGCTCTTGCCAAGAATATTGGCGATTTCGTCGTAATCGAAATCGAACGCCTCGCGCAGTAAAAACGCCGCGCGCTCCTCCGGCGCCAAGCGCTCCAATACCAATAAAAAGGCCAACGAGATTTCGCTGGCCAGCGTCGCCGCCGTTTCCGGCGAATGCGAATCCGTTATCTGCGCGTCGTCCTCTTGCGTCGCCACCATCGGCTCCGGCAACCACGGACCGGTGTAGGCCGCGCGCTCGACCTTGGCGGCGCGCAGGCGATCGATGCAGAGCCGGGTGGTCGCCGTCACCAGCCACGCTTCGGCGTTCTGCACCGTAGCGATATCGATACCGGCCCAGCGCAAATACGCTTCTTGCAGAATATCGTCGGCGTCGCTGCGCGCGCCGAGCATGCGATAGGCAATGCCAAATAAACGCGGGCGATGTTTGACGAAAATATCCAGCGCGTTTTCCATCATCGTTCGTCCCAATGAGTCGGTTCGTTGCGGATGTAATTCTTTGCTAGACCCAATTTTCTACTAGACGAAAGACCGCTGCGATTTGTGACAGCCCGGCCATTTATTTTTCAGCGACCGCGTCTGCGCATGCCATTTTATTCAGACGCGTAGCGGTTTGGCAGCAAGCCAGGAGGGCCGCCAGCCGCTGGAAATCAGCACGCCGGCAAATACCAGCGCCATGCCGATAAACTGTATCGGTTGCGGCAATTGGCCGACCGCCAGATTAATCAGCAGCGTAAACACCGGCACCAAATTGAACGCCATCACCGCGCGCTGCGGCCCCAGCTCCTGAATGCCGCGCAGCCAGAACAAATAGGCCAGCACCGTGCCGCAGGTCGCCATATACAGCAAAATCAGCAGCGTCGAAGCACTTTCTTTTACGATGAGCGCCAATGGCTGGTCGTGCACTAACGCCAAGAGGATCAGCGCCGTCGCGCCGGCCGATACCGTCCAGCGCGCCTGTTGCGCGGACGGAATATGCGCGGCGTATTTACGCACCAGCACGCTGTAAAAACTCCACGCCAGGCAAGCCGCCAGCATCCACAGGTCGCCGACCGCGATATGTACTACCGCCAGATTGCCGCCGGTGATCACCAGTGCGACGCCGCCAAACGCAATGCCGATGCCGAGCAATTGCAGGCCACTGATGCTGGCGCGCAACAGCCACACCGATAATAAATTAGTCACCAGCGGCGACAGCGCCATGATCAGCGCGGCGTTCAATGCCGATGTCGTGCGCAGCGCGGTGAAAAATGCCGTGTTGAAACCGAATACGCCGATCAGCCCCAATACGCACAGCGCAAACATATCCTTGCCGCCGAGTTGAGACTCCGCACGTCCCTGCCAGCCGCGCATCGCCATCAACACTAAAACCGCGATGCCGAAGCGCTCGGCGGCTGCGGTCAACGGCGGCAGTTGACCCGCAATGGCGCGCGCGGCGTTGAAATTGCTGCCCCAGAAAAAGGTGGCGGCTATTACCATCAGCCAGGTAACGCTCGGATTCCGGTTCAGCGGCATGGATGGATACTCCTAATTCACTACGACGATCATTTACGACAGCTGGCACTTGCGACAGCCTATTTTACGTACTGGCCAGCATATAGATTTCATATATGATTGGTAATGGCCAATATTGGATAGGTAGATTCCAGATATGAAATCACGCCCGTCGCTCGACGATCTGCAGCTATTTCAGGCGACCGTTCAACAAGGCAGCCTACGCGCCAGCGCAGCGGCGCTGCGTATGCCGATCGCCACTCTGAGTCGGCGCCTGCAGAAATTGGAGCAAAGCCTGGGCTGCCGACTACTGGAGCGCAGTGCCCACCATTTTGCACTGACCGAGATCGGCCAGCATTATTTCGATGCCTGTGGGCCGCTGCTCAACGATTTGCATGCAGTGACGGAGCAGTTGGATGCCGTGCAGCACGAGTTATCCGGTCCGCTGAAAATCACCGCGCCGGTCAACTTCACGCAGCAATGGTTCGGCCGCTGCTTTTTCGATTTCATGCGGCGCTATCCCAATATCCGCCTGCAGCTATTAGTTTCCAATCAAAATGAAAACTTAATCGAGCAGCAATTGGATGCGGCCATTCGTGTCGGCGAACCGCAACAGGGCGCCTGGATCGCGCGGCCGATTTCAAAAACTCACTTGGGGCTATGCGCATCGCAAGAGTATCTGCGGCAGGCGCCACCGCTCGAGCATCCGCGCGATCTGGCGCAGCACTCGCTGATCGTCGCGCAACCGATGAGTAATTGGGAGCTGACTCATCAGGCTACGCTCGAAAACTTTACCGTGCGCGCGCAACCGTATTTTCAATGCAGCGATATCGGCGTCGCGCTCGATGCGGTCGCCGCCAACTTCGGTATCGTGCTGGTGCCGAATTATTATTACACCAGCCCGCGCGATAGCTCTCGGGAACTGATACCGGTATTGCGCGAGTGGCGCGGCCAGCCGCGCCCCGTGTATTTAATGTATCGCGATCGGCAGGTCATGTCCGCGCGGCTGCGCGTCTTCATCGATCATGTGGTGGAGTGGATGGAGCTTAACCCGCGAGATTGATCGCGACTCTGATATCAGTGCATCGTAAAATATCGAGAGATCTACAACCTGCGCATCAGGCGTGTTGGAACATAGCTCACTATGAATAAAAAAATACGCTGGATTGCCATTATCGCCGTGCTCGCGGCCTGTTATGTCGTCGGCAAACTATTAGGGCTCGATCAATTCCTGCAAGGCGCGCGGCTGCACGAAGTCGTGGCACAGGCTGGCCCGCTCGGACCGCTGCTGTTCCTGGGGATATTTATCGGCACGACGCTGGCGCAGATACCGGGTATTCCCTTCATGCTAGTGGCGCCTGCCCTGTTTACATGGCCGACCGCATTGTTGCTGTGCCTGATCGCGAGCAACGCATCCGTGATTATCAATTTCGAGCTGGTGCGTAGAATTGGCGGCAGCGCGCTTACCGAAATCAAACAGCCCATGCTGCAACGAATTCTCGCCTCGCTCGATGCGCATCCGATACGCGGCGTATTCCTGCTGCGCTTCCTAACGATTATGTTTCCGCCGCTGACCAGCGCGCTGGCTTTGACGAACTTAAGCACCCGCGATCATGCGATCGGCTCGGCGCTGGGCATGCTGGCTCCCGTTACCGCACTGGTATTTATTGGCAAGTTACTGCTGCACTGAACAGAAGTTTTCTATCGAAAACTAATCCGTCAATGCGGCACTCACGCGCCTTTCCACTTAGCAATCCAATCACAGCGTACCGCGCTTAATCGCCTGCTGCAGTTGCGTCAGCGTCACGCTGCGCGCGATCTGCTGGCTTTTGCGGATATGTTCGGTCATCGCTTTACGCGCGGCGCGCACGTTGCGCTGGCGCATCAGCTGACATAATTCGTAGTGCTCGGCATAGGTTTCCAGCACCGCCTTGCGATCGGGGAAACCGAGCCGGCGCAAAATGCGAATATGGTTGTTGATATCCTCGAGATAACCGGCCAGCACATCATTGCCGCTGCCGGCGGCGATGGCGACGTGAAAGGCCTCCTCCAGCGCTTTCACTTCCTCCATATTAACGGCCTTTTTAACGCGCGCCGGATTCCAGATCTCCGCCAACGCATCCAGCTCATCGTCGCTCATCTGCACGCAGGCCAATTCCACCGCTGCCGCTTCGAGATACACCCGCACATCGTAGTACGCACTGATTTTTTCGATATCGACCGCGCGCACGAAGCAACCCTGCTTCGGCTGAATGGTGATATGCCCTTCCACCGCCAGACGCTGTAGCGCCTGGCGCACCGGCGTGCGGCTAACCTTGAAGGTGGCGGCCAGTTCGGCCTCGGTGATGCGCGTGCCGGGATAAATCTCGAACTCGAGAATTTTACGCCGCAGTTTTTCGTAAATTTTTTGCGAGGAAAATTGGCTGCTGGACAACATTGATCTCCATTGGCGAAAAATTTGTTTTCGCTACTGCGCGGTCTAAAACGTCGATTTCCTGCAAATGCATCGCCAATCGCCCGCAGCGTTTTCTTTAACCGGAACAGTACGGGGCCACGTTAAAGCAGGCCATGCGCTATGTAAAGCAACCGCGGCAACGCAAAGCCGCCGCCATTGCGCTCGCTTTTGGCGCAGCCGCTAGAAAATGAAGCACCGAGCTGCGGCGCGGGCGGCGATCACCTCTGGTCGGGCGCAGCGAGATTACGCATAAATACCGGCATTTGCTGCATTTTTTTGTTGTCGCAAGCGATAGCCGAGGATTGGCGCAACGCTTGCTTACCTCTAATCGTGTCGTTGTATACAACAGAGTGCACATCGGCTCGTTGCCGCAGTCATGTCAACCGCCATGGATGGCACTTTTAAACGCGATCGCCACAGCCGCAAATAGCAGGAGAATTAACGTGGTTCAATTGAGCGCCGAGCCGTACGATTTTGAATTTGCACCGAGCAGCGCGGCGCTGTTGATTATCGATATGCAGCGCGACTTTCTCGAACCGGGCGGCTTCGGCGCCGCGCTCGGCAACGATGTCGAACTATTGCGCGGCACCATCGAACCGACGCGACAGTTGTTGGCGGCGGCGCGCGCCGCCGGCCTGCTAGTCATTCACACCCGCGAGGGCCACCGCCCCGATCTGCGCGATCTGCCCCCGGCTAAACATCGGCGCGGCAAGTTCGCCGCCACCATCGGCGACAGTGGACCGATGGGACGAATTTTAGTGCGCGGCGAAAGCGGCCACGACATTATCCCGGAACTGTACCCCATTGCCGGCGAACCGATTATCGACAAGCCCGGCAAAGGTGCGTTCTACGCCACCGAGCTCGAAGCCATTTTGCGTCACGCCGGCATTCAACAATTATTTGTCTGCGGCGTCACCACCGAAGTTTGTGTCAATACCACGGTGCGCGAGGCCAACGATCGGGGCTTCGATTGTCTGGTGCTCGAAGATTGTGTCGGTTCTTACTTTCCCGAATTTCAGCAGATGGGACTGCGCATGATCGTCGCGCAGAACGGCATTTTTGGCTGGGTCGGCAATTCAAACACTGTCATCGCGGCGCTCAACGATGCGGCTAAAGCCGCCTAATTTGCTTGCGCGTTAGCCGACCGCAGCGCGGCAGGATTTAGAAAATATTCAAAGCGGGCGATTGCTCACGCCGGTCGATTGGATAAGACATTTTTAACGGGGGACGACATCATGCAAACCAGTAAACCTAAGTTATGGGTGCCGGGCGATTGGAACGCTTTTTTTGGTTTTGGCACCAATATTCTCGTCAATTTATTAGTACTCACCGGACTGCTACGCTTCGTCTTGAAGATGCCCGACGCTTTAGTGTTCGGCAGAATCCTGCCAGCGGTCGGTTTAATGCTATGCCTAAGCACTCTGTATTACGCCTGGCTCGCTTATAAGCTCGCCAAGGAAACCGGTCGCACCGATGTCTGCGCGCTGCCTTCCGGTATCAGCGTGCCGCATATGTTCGTGGTGATCTTCGTCATCATGCTGCCGATCGCAATGAGCACCGGCGATCCCGTGAAGGGCTGGGAGGCCGGCTTGACGTGGGTATTCATACAAAGCTTCGTATTGATGATCGGCGGTTACATCGCGCCGTTTATTCGCAAAATAACGCCGCGCGCCGCGCTGCTCGGCACGCTAGCCGGCGTTTCGATCGCGTTTATTTCACTGCGCCCGGCGCTCGAAATGTTTATGACGCCGGTGATCGGCGTGGTCTGTTTCGCCATTATTTTATTGAGCTGGTTCGGCGGCGTGCGCTACTTTCGCGGCGTGCCGGCGGGCTTGATCGCGATCGCGGTCGGCACTTTGATCGCCTGGGGCTCCACTGCGGTCGGCTTGAATTACGGCGGCCTGACGCTCGATAAATTAATGCAGTCGGTCGCGAGTTTCGGTTTCTCGGTGCCACTGCCCGCAGTCGGCCACGTATTTTCCGGCTTTCAATTTATCGGCGTGATTCTGGTCACCGCGATTCCATTTGGTATCTACGATTTAGTCGAAGCGATGGATAACGTCGAAAGCGCGGCGGTCGCCGGCGATAGCTTTCCCACCACGCGCGTGCTGACCGCCGATGGCGTGATCAGCCTGATCGGTTGCTGCATGGGCAATCCGTTTATCAACGCGGTTTACATCGGCCATCCGGGCTGGAAATCGATGGGCGGCCGCATCGGCTACTCCGCCGCTACCGGCATCGCCGTCATCGTATTGTGTTGGTTCGGCATTATCGCGGTGTTTTCCTCGCTGATTCCGGTGGTGGCGATCTCGCCGATACTTTTATACATCGGTATGTTGATCGGCTCGCAGGCCTTCCAGGAAACGCCGAAAAAACATGCGCCGGCAATTATTCTCGCGTTAATGCCGCACCTGGCGGCATGGGGCAAATTGCAAATCGATAACGTGCTCGGCGCGGCAGGCACGAGTGCGGCGCAGGTGGGGCTCGATAAACTGGCGCAGACTGGCGTGTTGTATCACGGTCTCTCCGTGCTCGGCGGCGGCGCCATTCTCGGCGGCTTGATGCTGGGTGCCATCGCGGTGTTCGTGATCGAGCGCGCGTTTGTTAAAGCTTCCGCTTTCGCACTCGCCTCCGCCGCACTGACCTTCTTTGGCTTCATGCACGGCGAAGCGATCGGCATCGGACAAACTCCGACGGTGGCGTTTGCCTATCTCGCGGTCGCGGCGATTCTATTCGGCTGCGCGAAATTGGCGGCGGTAGAAGAAAAATCTCACGCCGAGTTCGAACACGCGCCGGCGTAGCTTTACAGCACATGCGTAGCAAGCGGGTTTTAGGTTTTAGTAGTTAGGTGACGACGAGGCTGGTTGAATTCTTTACCACCAAAAACCTAACTACTAACTACTAACTACTAACTACTAACTACTAACTACTAACTACTAACTACTAACTACTAACTACTATTTACCAGGTTGATCCATGTCCATTTTTTTAAACAGCACTCCATACCCCTGGCCCTACGATGGCGATTTGCGGCCGGATAACACCGCGCTAATCGTCATCGATATGCAAATCGATTTCTGCGGCCCCGGCGGTTATGTGGACAGCATGGGCTACGATATCGGTCTCACGCGCAAACCGATTCAACCGCTGATTAAATTGCTGGCCGCGCTGCGCAGCGGCGGTTATCGCATCATTCACACGCGCGAGGGGCATCGCGCCGATCTCGCCGATCTGCCGGCAAATAAACGCTGGCGCTCCAGGCGCATCGGCGCCGGTATCGGCGATGCAGGTCCATGCGGCCGCATTCTGGTGCGCGGCGAACCCGGTTGGGAAATTATTCCGGAATTGGCGCCATTACCCGGCGAGCCGATTATCGACAAACCCGGCAAGGGTTCCTTCTGCGCCACCGATTTGGAATTGATTTTACGCACGCAGGGTATTCGCAATTTAATTCTCACCGGCATCACTACCGACGTGTGCGTGCATACGACGATGCGCGAAGGCAATGATCGCGGCTTCGAATGTATTTTATTGGAGGATTGTTGCGCCGCCACCGATCCCGCCAATCACGCCGCCGCGCTGCAGATGATTAAGATGCAAGGTGGCGTATTCGGCGCCGTCGCCAACTCGCACGATTTATTGGCCGCCTTATTTTAAGGTTAACGGTTTTAAGGTTCCGTGCTTTAAGGCTTCTTAACAGCTTTAAAATTTCTTAACGGCCAAAACGCTAGGATCACACATGTCTCAACATATTGTCTGGCGCGATTTATTGACGCTCGACCCGGACGACCTCGAACTGCCGTGGCAAGTATTGCGCGCCGGCGTGGATATTCTGCCGATTCACGGCGACGTGGAAAAGGGTTGCTCGAGCGCACTGCTACGCTATCGGCCCGGCGCCAGCGTGCCGCAACATCTGCATTCCGGCCACGAACATATTTTGATATTGCGCGGCAGTCAGGCCGATCAGCATGGCATTTACCGGCAAGGCACCTTTCTCATCAATATGCCCGGCGGCTCGCATCGCGTGGTCAGCGAGGAGGGTTGCCTGGTTCTTGCCATTTGGGAAGCGCCGGTAAAATTTCTTTAGAGCCTCTAATAGAATTAATGTTGAGTCCGTGCGTGGGCGTAGCGGCTATCGCGCTTTCCCGTGCACGCAAAAGCATGCATCCATGCATAGGCTCGCCGGTCGCCATCCTGGGGGCCCACGACCCGGGAAAGCGCGATAGCCACTACGCTTTCATGTTCCGAGCTGATTCATTCTGTTGGAAACTCTTAGGGCCTGTTAACACTACCGCGAGCCTTGGCGCCGGCGACGGATTTTCGTCCGGTCGAGGCGCGAGCTGCGTGGCATAGAAGCCTATGCGAGCGGCGAGTAACGAAGAGCGGACGCCTATTGATATCTGTTGGCTAATAGGCATCCCGGCCCTTCGGGTTGCGCCGCAAAAGTGCGGAGGCTGCGTTGCAAAACTTGACCATAGTTTGCTGTGGCCGGCGTTTCGCGCCTTGCCTCCGCGCTTTTGCGGCAGCAACGACAAGATTCGCGGTAGTGTTAACAGGCCCTAGTAAGAGTGCTCCCTGGTTCTTGACAGAAATTTACTCGACTGTTATCAACGCAACCATTCTTTAGCCGCGCCTTTGGTTTTGCCACGAAGGTTGCGCGAAAAAAAGGGAGTATTGCGTTGAAGTCGATATCGATAGTCGTGGTTTTATTAGCGTCCTCTTTATTTTCGTCCTCTTTATTTTTGATAACGGGCTGCAGCAATCGCGAGGTTTACGATTCGCTGCAGGGCGCGAAACAAAACGAATGCAATAAAATCGCCGACAATAGCGCGCGTCAGCGCTGCTTCGATGACGCCGGTAAAAGTTACGATCGCTATCAGCGCGAGCGCGAGACGGCCCCCAGCAAATAGCACGCGGCGGCGCTAATTAAATAGCCGGCGCGCTCGCCGGCTATTATTTTCTTCGCAACTATTAATTTTTATACGACGACTCTAACTTTTATACAACGATTCGGCGCGCGCCTTTAATGCCTGGGCAACGCTGTCGAATGCCATTTTGATACCGTCGCCGAACTGCGCGACTGTGCCTTTCGCCGCCGGACCGGCGAAGGTATCGGAATGATAGTAGGTGCAGCGCTGCGCATCGATGCTATCGATGTAGTGATCGTGCCTGACCTTGTCGCCGTCCTGCGAGGTGACCATGTCCCACGACAACCGTCCGGGCGGCGAGATCAGGCAAAAATATTCGGTCATGCTGTTCTGCGCATTGGGATCGGCCATCACTATTTCCATGGTGATCGCACCGCCGATTTTCAGCTCCGCCTCGACGCGCGGATTGAACGGATTCCAGGCGCCGTAATTTTTGAAATCGACCAACACATCCCATACCAGTTGCGCCGGTGCATTGATTTCAACTTTGGTCGATACCACTGCGGCAGTGTCCGTGGTGCCAGTTGTTGTACTCATTGATGCCCCTCCCCGATAAAAAACCGATTCGTCTGCAGCGCCGGAGTTTACACGCGCAGTGGCGCCGATTCGAGTATTTAACACCGACCATGCCACGCTTTTCAGCGCGATCCGGGTGTACACTGCCCGGCGCCGGCATTACGGTTTTTTAATCTTCCCGCACCGGCCCCCAAGCAATAATAGGTACAGGCCTGCGGCCCGCCCCCAGAACAAGCCGCCCCCATTTCTTCTCGTATTGGAATTTCGATCATGACTACATTGAGCAATGAAGAGCTGACCCAACGTCTGCTGCGCCTCGAGGATATCGAGCAGATCAAACGCATTAAGTATCGCTATTTTCGCGCCATGGATAGCGGCGATTTCAGCATCCTCGAAGACCTCTACACCGACGATATCGAAGTCGACTATATCGGCGGCACGTATCGCTGGGAGCTGAAAGGTAAAAGGGAATTAATCGCCGCGCAGACCGCCTCTTTCAATGCCGAAGCGATCGGTTGCCACAACGGCCATCACCCCGAGATCGATATCCTCACGCCCACCACGGCGACAGGCATTTGGTACATGACCGATATTTTTATGGATTTCAAACTCGGCGCGGTGTACTACGGCAGCGCGATTTATCGCGACAATTATACGAAGGTGAATGGCGTCTGGAAGCTCAGCCGCACCACCTACAAGCGCGTCTACGAACAAAAGGAAACACCGGAAAAGATGCCGGCGATCACCTTCAGCATGCTGGCGGAAAAGCGCGACAAACCGGCAGCCTGGGAAGCTTGGTGGGCCCAATTTCGTTGAGGAGCCACTTTCGTTGAAAGACCGATTGGGTTGAGAAAATAGTTTCGCCGAGCGCTGAGTACACCGGCATGCGCACGTTGTTAACACAGCGTGCCTTGGGTTAATACAGCGTGCCCTCGGTTATAGGAGCGCGCGCCGAGAGTTAATGCAGCGTGCCCAGCTCGCTGCGATAAAACACCCAGCCGGTGCGATTGCGCTTGGCGGTGTACATGGCGATATCGGCGGCGCGCTTTAACGCTTCCAACTCGCGGGCATCGGTGGGATATTGCGCAAAACCGATGCTGGCGCTGACCTCGACCAAACCGACACTGGTGCTGATCGGCTGCTCGATCGAGCTGATCAAACGCTGCGCCATGCTTTCGAGCAGGGCGCGATCCCGCACCGCATCGAGCATCACCATAAATTCATCGCCGCCGTGCCGGCTGACGACATCGATATTGCGCGAGGCGCTGCGCAGACGATCGGCGACCACGCGCAGCACCTCGTCGCCGACGTTATGTCCGTGGCGATCATTGATGCTTTTAAAGCCATCGAGATCGATAAAGCATAAAGTAAACAGCAGCGGCGAATCGGTAGCGGCATCGATGCGGCCCTCGACCAGCGCATCGAAATTGCGGCGGTTTTCCAGGCCGGTCAGCGAATCGGTTCTGGCCAGACGCATATAGCGCTGGTGCTCGGCGTCGCGCTCGCGCTGCAGGTTCACCGTGGTGCGCTCATACACCAGCGCCATCGCCGCGACCGCGCAGAGATTAAGGGAGGTAATCATGACGCTGGTGGCGGCGATATCGCTGCCGGCAATGGTCTGGATAAATGGATAGCCGTCCATCTGCAGCCATACGAAAACCACGATAACCAGCAGCGTCAGCAGCAACATGCAAGTGCCCCAGCGCACACCGCCGAATACATAGCCGAGCAGCGGTCCCAATACCAATAGTTGCGCCACCGGCGATGTCGCGATACCGGCCGACACGAAGATGCCAAATACCACCGCGACAAATATCATGAATATCTCGATGGCGGCGCAAAGCGCATAATTACCGCTGCGTTTTATCGTCAGCAGCATAACCGTATTGGTGCCGACGATAATAACGTCGATGCCAATACCGGCAATGGCGGAGGCGGGACTGGCAAACGAGAAAAATACAAACGCCGCTACCGCGGTCAATAAAATATTGAAAATAATCAGCGCGGCGACCAGCAATCGCACGCGATGCAGGATATCCGCATCGCCATGCAATTTAGGATGAATGAAATAATCGAGCAGACGCCAGACACCCTGGCGCTCGGCTCTATCTATCTGCATCGTTGTCATCGCAAGAGATCTGGGTTGTCATCGCAAGAGATCTCGGTCGTCATCGCAAGAGATCTGAAATCAAAAGCCATTGATCGATCGAATGGGGCAAGTAACGGCGGTAGTATCACTCCCGGTTATTGCGCCCGTTATTGGGCGTAAGTATAGGCGAGGATTAGCCCGCCACCCGAGCCTCGTTAGACCAGAGTGGATGGGCGGCGACCATTATAAGATCGAACAGAAGCCCTTAGCGGGCTTTGTGGACACGTGCTTAACGGCTTTTATGAATGATGTTCTCGGCGTAGTAATTAATTTCGCCGATCATCTGCTCCAACGTGCGATCGTCCGGACCACCGGCATAGGCATTGCGGAACGCCACCACGGTCTCGTTAACGCCCAGATCTTCCAGGCGCTTAATGCCGTCGAGCGTATAGCCTTCGATCGACATCGCCTGCAGATCGAACGCTAGATGATCGCGGCCATATTCCTTGCGGTAGGCATTGATCTTGGCGATCATCGGCGCGATGTCTTCGGCGCTGCCGCCGGCACTAATCCAACCGTCGCCACGCAGCGCGGCGCGGCGCAGTGCCGGCTCGGAGTGGCCGCCGATCAGGAACGGCACGGGCTTGGTCGGCACCGGACACATTTTGACCGGCGCGAAATCGAAGAACTCGCCTTTAAAACCAAAGTACTCGCCGGTCGATAAGCCGCGAATGATATCGATCATTTCGTCCATGCGCCTGCCGCGGCCTTCCCACGGTACGCCGCAGTTATCGAAATCCTCTTTCCACGGGCTGACGCCGACGCCGTAGATAAAGCGGTTTTCGGTGATCACCGCCAGACCGGTCAGCGATTTCGCCACCAACACCGGATTGCGGATCGGCAGCTTCACCACCGAGGTCGAAAATTTCAGCGTGGTGGTCACCGCCGCCATCCACGGCACCAGCGTGAACGGTTCGATAAATGGCACGCCATCGAGGAATTCGCGCGAGCCATCCGGGTTGTACGGGTATTTGCTGTCCGCTTCTTGTGGATAAAAAATACTGTCCGGCAGCGTAAACGTATCGAACCCCGCCTTCTCGGCGGCGACCGCCAGCTCGCGGTGCCATAGCGGGTTACACATGGATGAGTGGTAGGCAAACTTCATGCTGATCTCCTCTTAAAGCGGCCCGGTGCCGCAGCCGGCATCGGTATGGAACTGTTATAAAGTTGTTATCGAATGGAAAACATAATGTGCTTATACGAGGGCGGAACTGTAACAGTTCACTACCTCGGAACCAACCTGCACCGGCCGGGAGCTTGCGGGGCTGTATTATCGTTAGCGAGTGTTACGGCGACGCAACCTAACGCAGCTGAAAATCCTGCGCCAGATTCTGGAATTCGTAGGCGCTGAGTCCCACATAGATCAATATATCGTCCTGCAGTTGCCGCCACTCGAAATCTTCTTCTTGACCGCCCAGCGTTTGATGCATTGCGCACAGATGCTCGGCCATTTTCAGAATGGCAAGTAAATTCTTTTTGCGCGTATCCGGGTATTCGTGATCGGCAAAAATTTCCTGCGCGCTGTGATGGTCGTGAATCGCCTCGCATAAATACGCCGGCAGATTCCACGATTTGGCAACGTAGTAGCCGACCACGGCGTGGTTGGTCTGCAGCAGCCGATTTTCGACATCGATAATGCGCGGCGCGGGCCGCGCATAGGACTCCTGCATGACCTCGGAGTAATTGTCGAAACGCTCCATCAGCAATGGGATACCACAGTTATGAAACAATCCCAGCGTATAGGCTTCGTCCGGCGCGTGAACGCCGATTTGTTTGGCGATATTGGCCGCCATCATCGCCACATCGGTGGCCGAATCCCAAAACAGACCGAGACCGACAATTTCCTCGTCGCTCAACTCGCCGCGAATCGATAGCGCATTGACGATATTGACCACGCAGTCGATGCCGAGCAATTGGCAGGCCTGCTGTACCGTGCTGATTTTATTTTTTAGACCGAAAAAAGCCGAATTGACGGTTTTAATGATGCTGCCGGAGAGACCGACATCGCGCGAAATCAACTGGGTGATGCCTTGAATCGTGCAATCCGGCGCCAATTGCTCCATCTGCAAATCGACCATGATTTGTGGCTGGGGCGGAATAGAAATGCCCATTAACATCGACCGAATCTGTTCGGTGCTCAACTCAACAGCCATCAATTCATCGCTCATCGGTTTCGGTGCGTAAAAGATAGTCACGCTATCTGCCAAAAACAACTAAAAAGGGCAGCAAAATCGTGGTCGCGCCCAGGCAAATAATCGCTGTGCCCCAGCCAACAAGCGCTAAACCCTCGCCAATAATCGCTTCGCTGAGGCAAATAGCGGACACTACCGAACCAATGTTGCAATCGATAAGAGCTTTGACCCTCCGATAAAGGTTTATTAAATTGTTGCGAGCAAGCCGCCGCCGATCAACGCCAGGCCAGCGCCGGCCACTCGATAGATATTATCGCGCCGCGTGGGAATTAACCCGGTCGCCGCCAGGCCGATAACGTGTAACAGCGCGGTGGCCAGCAGCATACCGGCAGCGCTCGACCACGCCGAGCCAGCCGTCAATTCACTGCCATGCGCCAGACCATGCAATAGTGCGAATAGCGCCACCACCATCATTTGCGCGGCTCGCGGCAATTGCAGCTGTAACGCCAGCAGCACGCCGAGCACGATCAGCGTCGCGGCGATGCCGCTTTCGATACCGGGCACAATCAGTCCCTGCGCACCGAGCGACCAGCCGCCCAGCATGCTGAGCAAGAATGTCGCGGGCAATAACCAGCGTGCCGCGCCGCCGCTGCGCCCGGCCCACACGCCGACAAACAGCATCATCAGCAGATGATCGAGACCGGTGAACGGATGCGCCAGCGCCGCCACAAAGCCATCGCTATGCCCGGGGTGGGCGGAAGCCGCCATCGATACGCCAAGCAACGAACCTGCGCTCAGTATCTTTTGTAATAGAACGGATCGACGATTCGTCGCGCGACGAATTCGGCTCAATTCATTTTTCGAAAAAAATTCATTCATGGCTGTTCCTTCTTCTCGGTAGACGGTTCTCGGTAAACAGTTCGCGCTGCAACATTGCCTCGATAGAACTATCAATGCTTCATCAAACCGCGCGTCTCGATAAAACGCACGACATCTTCCAAGCCCTGCCCGGATTTCAAATTGCTGAATAGAAATGGCCGCTCGCCACGCATGCGCTTCGCATCGCGATCCATGACTTCGAGCGACGCACCGACCATCGGCGCCAAATCGATTTTATTGATAATCAATAAATCCGATTTAGTGATGCCGGGGCCGCCCTTGCGCGGAATTTTTTCGCCGGCCGCCACATCGATGACATAGATCGTTAAATCGGATAACTCGGGGCTGAAAGTCGCAGCCAGATTGTCGCCGCCGCTTTCGACGAACACGATATCCAGATTCTCGAACCGCTGGCAAAGCTGCGCGACCGCTTCGAGATTCATCGATGCGTCCTCGCGAATCGCCGTGTGCGGACAGCCGCCGGTTTCGACACCGATGATGCGCTCCGGCGTCAGCGCTTCGTTGCGCGTTAAAAACTCCGCGTCCTCCTTGGTGTAGATATCGTTAGTCACAACGGCGATGTTGTAGTCCTCGCGCAAGCGCTTGCACAACGACAAGGTCAATGCCGTTTTACCGGAGCCGACCGGGCCGCCGATACCGACGCGTAAGGGTTCGTTTGTATTCATCATCAATCCTCGGATTACTGGGGTCATGCACTTACCTCCCCCTTTTTAAAGGGGGATTGAGGGGGATTTGTAGTTTGCTAAATCCCCCCTGCCCCCCTTTGTCCAAAGGGGGGAACATATCAAGCTAAGATCGGAACAAGCGACTGTACTGCGTTTCATGGCGCGCGCCGGCGATCGCCAGGCCGGGTGCGAAGTTACTCAAATCCGCATCGGCTTTTTGCGCGGCGATCTGCACCGCGGCCGGAATTTTCGCGCCGAGCGCCAACAATAAGCGCTGCCCCGCGACCTGCCCGAGCGGCACGGCTTTTAATGCGGCGCTCACCTGATTTTCCGCCCACGACCACGCGTAAGCCTGCATACTTTCTTCGCTCGGTATCTCCCACAGCGAAGTCGCGCACGAATACGCCAGCGGAAAGCTGACCGGTACGAAGCGCGCCAACATACCCACCGCGGCATCGTCCAGATCGAGCGCCTCGAGCAAGCGCACCAGCGAGTAGCCCATCTGCAAAGTCTCGGCACGCGCTTCGGCGCAATCGCGACCGGCGCAATAGCAGCGATTCCACAGCGTTAATTCGGCGGCGTTGTGCGCATCCCAGGCGCGTCGCAAGCGCGCCAGAATAGGTAGCTCGAAACGCGCCAGATTAAATTCCAGCGCATCGCCGATCCAAACCGCCGCGCTATCGGCATCGCGCACCGAGCCGTCTTCAATAACCCATTCCAGACCCTGCGAATAACTGTACGCACCCACCGGCAATAGCGGACTCGCCAATTGCAGTAACCGACTGAGCTGTAGCGATTCGATGGCCATATGTCGCGACTCAATGCTCGTGATGATGATGTCCGCCGCCATAGGCGCCCGCTTCGGGCTCGAACGGCGCCTGCTGCTCAACCACCGTCATGCCGAGGCCGAGCAACATATCTTTTAATACATGATCCCGTTCCAAACGCAGCCAGCCGTCGCCATTGGCATCGCAACCGATCTGCAGCGGCACATGCCGATTGGCGAGGTGATATACCGCACGCATTAATTGCTGCGCGCCACTGCCCTTCGATGAAGAGGCATCTGGTGAAAAGGCCGCGGTGACATGCAATACCGGTTCGTCCGCCGCAACCACCAGAACAGTGCGGCCATCGCCCGATAACAAACGATCGCCGCCGCGTAAAATGGTGCCGCGCGCCAACTGCAATGCCGCCTCGACGCCCGATTGCAAACGCACCCGTAAACGGCTCTTCTGCCGTGAATCGAACGGTAATACCAAGCTGTCGTCACACCGCGTTTGTGCGACAGAAGGCGACAGGCGCTCGGTAATACTCAACATCATCGTTAACATTTAACAAACTTCCTCACCGCAATATTGGCTGTAGGTCGGACTTCAGTCCGACATCGGTGCCCCATTCGCGCTTACAGTCGGACTGAAGTCCGACCTACATGTGCTCTCTATTCGTCTTTGCTGTTTAGAGCGCACTTCACAATAAAACTAATGCCAGGTTATCGCCCGTGTTAGGTGGACGTTCGAAAGATCTCAATCGCCGTCAACATCCAGCAAACTTCCTCACCGCAACATTCATCTGTAGGTCGGACTTCAGTCCGACATCGGTGCATCATTCACGCTTGCTGTCGGACTGAAGTCCGACCTACGTATTTGCTGACATCCCTAAAATAAAAAATAACGCTGCGTCATCGGCAGCGCGGTCGCAGGTTCGCACGTCAACAATTGACCATCGGCCCGCACCAGATAGGTTTCCGGGTCGACATCGATCACCGGCTGATAATTGTTGTGGATCATGTCGGCCTTGCGCACATCGCGCGTACCGCTGACCGCCACCAATGGCTTTTTTAAATTCAACGCGGCGACTGCGGGATTTTTCAACGCAGCCTGCGATACGAATGTCACCGAAGTTTTCAGGCCGCCGCCGAACGCGGCGAACATCGGCCGGTAGTGCACCGGCTGCGGCGTCGGAATCGAAGCATTGGGGTCGCCCATCGCGGCGGCGGCGATAAACCCGCCTTTAACGATCAAAGTCGGCTTCACGCCAAAAAATGCCGGTTTCCATAACACCAGATCCGCAAGCTTACCCACTTCGATCGAGCCGACGGTGTGCGCAATACCATGCGTCAATGCGGGGTTAATCGTGTATTTGGCGATGTAGCGTTTAACGCGAAAATTATCGTTGCCGCTTTTTTCTTCAGTTAAAGTTGTATCTTCCGTTAACGGACCGCGCTGCAATTTCATTTTATGCGCCGTCTGCCAGGTGCGGATAATTACCTCGCCGACCCGACCCATCGCCTGCGAATCCGACGACATCATCGAAAATGCGCCGAGGTCGTGCAGAATATCTTCGGCGGCAATCGTTTCGCGCCGAATGCGCGATTCGGCAAAGGCGATATCCTCGGCGATGGCCGGATCGAGATGGTGGCACACCATCAGCATATCGAGATGCTCGTCGATAGTATTCACCGTGTACGGCCGCGTCGGATTGGTCGACGATGGCAATACATTGGGGTAGCCTGCCGCTTTAATGATATCCGGCGCATGCCCGCCGCCCGCGCCCTCGGTGTGGAAAGTATGAATGGTGCGATCTTTAAATGCCGCGATAGTCGTTTCGACAAAACCCGATTCGTTCAGCGTATCGCTGTGAATCGCCACCTGCGTGTCGGTGGCCTCGGCGACGCTCAAACAATTATCGATCGCCGCCGGCGTAGTGCCCCAATCCTCGTGCAACTTCAAACCGATGGCGCCGGCTTCGATCTGCTCCAGTAGCGGCCCCGGCAGACTGGCGTTGCCCTTGCCGAGAAAGCCAAGATTCATCGGAAATGCATCCGCGGCTTCCAGCATGCGATGCATAAACCACGGCCCCGGCGTGCAGGTGGTGGCAAATGTGCCGGTGGCCGGACCGGTGCCGCCGCCGATCATGGTAGTGATGCCGGACATCAACGCTTCGTCGATCTGCTGCGGACAAATAAAATGAATGTGCGAATCGATACCGCCGGCGGTAATGATCGAACCCTCGCCGGCAATAATTTCGGTGCCGGGACCGATCGCTATCGTCACGCCCGGTTGAATATCCGGATTGCCGGCCTTGCCGATCGCGGAAATTTTTCCATTCTTGATGCCGATGTCGGCTTTGACAATTCCCCAGTGATCGACGATCAGCGCGTTGGTTATCACCGTATCCGCCACATCGACAGCCAACAACTGGCCCTGGCCCATGCCATCGCGAATGACTTTGCCGCCGCCGAATTTCACTTCCTCGCCGTAGATCGTGAAATCTTTCTCGACCTCGATCCATAAATCGGTATCGGCCAATCGCACTTTGTCGCCGACAGTTGGACCGAACATTTCCGCGTAGGCGCGGCGGGAAATTTTTGTGCTCATTAACGATTTTTCCTTCCGCCGATATTCTTTGTTTACCGTAGGTCGGACTTCAGTCCGACATTCGTCGATTCATCGAGCGCCCCGTCGGACTAAAGTCCGACCTACGCCAAGGTGCAATCCGCGACTGAAGTCCGACCTACACCCAGCGATAAAGCGAGTTACAACTTGCCCATAACCTTGCCGGCGAAACCGTACACTTCGCGCTTCCCGACCAGTGGAATCAATTGCACCGTGCGCGTCTGTCCCGGCTCGAACCGCACCGCGGTACCGGCAGCGATATCCAACCGACAGCCGTATGCCTGCGCGCGATCGAATACCAGCGCATCGTTAGTTTCAAAAAAATGATAATGCGAACCAACCTGAATCGGCCGATCGCCGCTGTTCGCCACTTCGATAACGATACCGGCGCGGCCCGCGTTTAATTCGATCTCACCATCGACGATTAGCATTTCACCGGGGATCATAACCTTCCTCTTCCCATAACTTCATGTTCGTGCCAACGAGATGGACGAAGGGCATTATTTTCAGGGCAAGCCTTTAAATAATCACTTTCATCGCGTATTCATCTGTATTTTTTCATAGCCGCAGTTTTCGCCGATATATACCGCGCCACTAAGAGATGCCGTCTTCTACGCCCTGAAAACAACACCCTTCATCCCTCTCCTCCACACCGAGCCAACTTTTTAGCTTCTCGCTACCACCGCTAGACTTTTTCGATGGCGCTGTGCGTGACGGCACGGTGACCGACGGCTCTTTTCAGAACACTGAAAGCGCGTTCGTTTATTTCCTGAATTCGCAGCACTCACGGAAACTGAAAAAACCAAATTGAAGGCTGCACGAAAATAGCTACTCCAATGAGGTTCTGAAAAGAGTCTCGGTTATCGCGCCCAACCACCGAAAAATCAACAACAATCAAACAATCGGATGATGCACTGTCACCAACTTCGTGCCATCGGGAAACGTTGCCTCCACCTGAATCTCGGGAATCATCTCCGGCACACCTTCCATCACCTCATCGCACGCCAGCAATGTGGCGCCGTGCCCCATCAACTGCGCCACGCTCATACCATCGCGCGCGCCCTCCATAATCGCAGCGCTGATAAACGCCACCGACTCCGGATAATTCAATTTCAAACCGCGTGCCTTGCGCCGCTCGGCCAATAGCGCCGCGGTGAAAATCAGCAGCTTGTCTTTTTCTCTTGGTGTCAGTTCCATAGGGATAGCTTCTAGTAGTTAGTTCTTAGTAGTTAGCTGCTGGTTCATATCTTTGGCTAACTACTATTAGCCAACTACCAATAGCTATCGTTACGTGTTCCAAATCCGCGGCCGCTGCGCCGCGACATTCGCGTACCAGGGCCGCAGAATGGCCCACAGGCGCTCGAAGTATTTGCGCACTGCTTCGGCGTTATCGCCCAGATATGTCGCGACCAAAATCTCCGGCAGCGCGCTGACCGCAAATAAATCGTCGCTCGATCCAGCCACCTCGCGGCACCGCGCCAAAATATCCGGCGGCGTACTACCTGCCGCAATCACCAAGCGTCCAACCACGCTGCGCCCGTTCATACCGACCGGAGAAAGCAGCAGCGGATCGTCGCCGCGCACATCGGCGTAATCGCCCCAGATCATTTCGCCGGCGCGAAAAATTTCTATGCGTTGCTGCCAACATCCGGCTTTAAATCGTTCGGCCGCCGCGCGCCGCCCCAAACACATAACTTCCCAACCGGCATAACGCGCAGTACCCGCCAGCTCGATGCGCGCCAGCATCTGCACCTGCGCCGCATCGAATAGAATCGTTTCCTGCGGCAGCCACTCGAGCAATGCATCTTCCGCTACCGCGAACTGCAAACTTTGGCTCGCCGTCAAACCGTTTGCCTTGTACCACTTGCCAGCGCCGGGGGTAGTCAACAGCGCATGGGCGCCATCGTCCATTTGCACATGCAATTGCAGCTGATCGCCGCCGGCGATACCGCCGGGTGGATGCACGATCACCGCATGGCAAATACCATCGCCCTCGGGATAAAGCGCCTTCTGCACCACTAACGGGCCAGAGTGCTCGCGAGCCGCCAAAATGGTGCGCTGTTGCGACTTCGCAAAGCGCAATTGCAGCCTGGCCAGCCAACTCGAAGGGGATGCTGCAAACGGCGCACCAGCTTCTCCGTGCTCGGAATTACGATCCATTAACGCAGCCCGCAATAGCGAGTACATCGCGTCGGCACCGAATTCATAGCGCGACGAAATTGCGAATATTGTCGGTGTCCATATCTGCGCCGATACCTTGCTTGACGATCTGGCCGCGCGACATGACCAGATAATGATCGGCCAGCGCGCGCGCGAAATCGTAGTACTGTTCGACCAGTAGAATCGCCATGTCGCCGCGTTGTGCCAGCATGCGAATAACGCGCTCGATATCCTTGATGATCGATGGCTGAATACCCTCGGTGGGCTCATCGAGAATTAATAATTTCGGTTTCGATACCAACGCGCGCGCGATCGCCAATTGCTGCTGCTGGCCGCCGGATAAATCGCCGCCGCGCCGATGCTGCATATCCTTCAATACCGGAAACATGTCGAATACTTCATCGGGGATATCGCGCACCGCGCCGCTTTTCTTCACCGCCAGACCCATCTGCAAATTTTCCAATACGCTGAGCCGCGCAAAAATTTCGCGTCCCTGCGGCACGTAAGCCATACCCAATGCCGCGCGCTGATAGGGCGCCTTTGCTGCGACATTGCTGCCGTCGAACTCGATAGCGCCGCCCCTCGAAGGAATCGCGCCCATCAGACATTTCAATAAAGTGGTTTTGCCGACGCCATTGCGCCCGAGCAATACCGTGCAGGCACCGCTCGGCACTTTGAACGCAATATCGCGCAGCGTTTGGCTGGAGCCATAGAATTGATTCAGGTTTTCGACTTTTAACATTGATGCCCCACCCTACATATTCCAAGATTTTAGTAGTTGGGTTTTAGTAGTTAGCTAAAAACTCCGTGCTACTCATATCCACTATGTCTTTAACTAACTACCAACTACTAAAACCTAATCGCTAACAATTATCTCCCCAGATAAACTTCAATCACCCGCTCATCCGCCTGTACCTGCGCCATCGGCCCTTCCGCCAACACACTACCCTCGTGTAATACCGTCACGGTGCGCGCAATGCTGCCGACAAAATCCATATCGTGTTCGACGACCACCACCGAATGTTTACCGGCCAGACTATTTAGTAATTCCGCCGTGCGCTCCGTTTCGTGGTCGGTCATACCGGCGACCGGTTCGTCGAGCAGTAATAGCTTCGGTTCCTGTGCTAATAACATGCCGATTTCCAACCACTGCTTTTGGCCATGCGATAACAAGCCTGCGCGCGCGTTGGCTTTATCGGTCAGTTGAATGGTATCCAGAATTGTTGCGATGCGATCGCGCTGCTCGCCGCTGAGCCTACCGAACAACGAATGCCAAATACCTTTGTCGGTCTTAATCGCCAGTTCGAGATTTTCAAATACGCTGTGATGTTCGAATACGGTCGGCTTTTGGAATTTCCGACCGATGCCCGCCTGGGCAATTTCCGGCTCCGACAAGCGCGTCAAATCCAGCGTCTGCCCGAAAAATGCGGTACCGGTATCGGGCCGAGTTTTGCCCGTTATCACATCCATCATCGTGGTTTTACCGGCGCCATTCGGGCCGATAATGCAGCGCAACTCGCCGATATCGATCGACAGCGACAGCTTATTCAGCGCGCGAAAGCCATCGAAACTGACAGTGATATCGTCTAGGTACAGGACCACGCCGTGCGAAGCATCCAATTCGCCGGGAATCAAAGGCCGCGCATCGTTAATGCCGCCAACCTCCTGCCGGCTTTCATTAACTTCGGTCATGATCTATCGCTCTCTTTACCGCTGTTAATTTTCGCGGCTTTTATTTTCTCGCCTTTTATTTTCTCCAATAGGCCGAGCACGCCGGCCGGCAAAAATAGCGTCGATAAAATAAATAACAGCCCGAGGAAGTACAGCCAATATTCCGGAAACGCTACCGTGAACCAACTCTTCGCGCCGTTGACGATGGCCGCGCCGAGCAGCGGCCCCACCAAAGTGCCGCGCCCGCCGACTGCTGCCCAAATAGCGATTTCGATCGAGTTGGCCGGCGACATTTCGCTGGGGTTGATAATGCCGACCTGCGGTACATACAGTGCACCGGCAATGCCGCAGATCACCGCCGATAACGTCCAGATCGACAGCTTGTAATGCAGAGGGTTATATCCGGAAAACATCACGCGGCTTTCGGCATCGCGGATCGCGGTTAACACGCGGCCGAACTTGCTGGTGACGATAAACCGCGATAGCAGTAACAGGCCGAGCAAGGTCATGCCGCTCAATGCGAATAGCAACATTCGCATCGAGCCGGTCGCGATCGGCGTACCCATGATGCGTTTAAAATCGGTGAAGCCGTTGTTGCCGCCAAAACCGGTTTCGTTGCGAAAAAACAGCAGCATAAATGCATAGGTCAACGCTTGCGTGATAATCGATAGATACACGCCTTTTATCCGCGAGCGAAAAGCAAAATAGCCGAATACCAGCGCCAGCAATCCCGGCACCAGCACCACCAATAACAACGCGTAAGCAAAATGCTCGGTGAAGCTCCAGAACCACGGATAGGTTTTCCAATCGAGGAACACCATAAAATCGGGTAGATCGCTTTGATAGTTACCATCGCGGCCGATCTGCCGCATCAGATACATTCCGAATGCATAGCCGCCCAACGCAAAAAACAGACCGTGGCCGAGACTTAAAATGCCGGTGTAACCCCATACCAAATCCATCGCCAGCGCGACGATGGCATAACAAAGAATTTTCCCGGCCAGCGACACGCTGTAATCGGAGAGATGAAAAATGCTGTGCTCCGGCACCATTAAGTTCAGCACTGGCACCAGCACGCAGATGATCGCGGTGGCGATCACCAGGGCCAGCCAAGCTTTGCGACCATAAATGTTGTACCAAGTGGAGCTATGCATCTAAGTGTCTTTCCCATTCGATTGGAAAATAGGTTTTAGATTTTAGGATTTAGTAGTTAGGAAGAACTCCTAGCCAACCTAAGCCGCTGCGCTCTTAGCCAACTACCAAAACCTAAAATCTAACTACTAGTCGACAGCGCGCCCTTTCAGCGCGAATAAGCCTTGCGGCCGCTTCTGAATAAATATAATGATCAGCACCAGCACGATAATTTTCGCCAACACCGCGCCGGAAAAACCTTCCAGAAATTTGCTGAGAATGCCGAGGCCCAGCGCCGCATACACCGCGCCGGCCAATTGCCCGACACCGCCCAGCACCACCACCATAAATGAATCGACGATATAGCTTTTGCCGAGATCGGGACCGACATTGCCGATCTGCGATAACGCCACGCCGGCCAAACCCGCAATACCGGAGCCGAGTCCGAATGCGCGCGTATCGACGCGCCGCGTGTCGACGCCGACGCAACTGGCCATCGCGCGATTCTGCGTCACCGCGCGCACGAATAATCCGAGCCGGGTTTTTGTCAGCAGCAGCCACATCAGCAATAACACCAACGTGGAGAAAATAATAATGGCGATGCGGTTGTACGGCAGCACCAGATTCGCGGCGACATTGATGCCGCCCGATAACCAGGCCGGATTTTCCACTTGCACGTTTTGCGCGCCGAACAGACTGCGCACCAATTGCATCAACACTAAACTGATGCCCCAGGTAGCCAGCAGCGTCTCCAGCGGCCTGCCGTATAAAAACCGGATCACGCTGCGCTCCAGCACCATGCCCACCAGCGCCGTGGCGATAAACGCCGCCGGCAGCGCGGCGATGATGTACCAATCGAACCAATTCGGCAGATATTGGCGAAACAGATTTTGTACGACGAAGGTCGCGTAGGCGCCGAGCATCATCATTTCGCCGTGCGCCATGTTGATCACACCCATCAAGCCGTAGGTGACCGCCAGGCCGAGCGCCGCCAGCATCAGAATGCTGCCCAGGCTGATGCCGGTAAAGATCAGGCCGATATACTCGTAGATCGCTAGCCGGTGATCGATATTGGCGATCGCCGCCGCAATCACCGTGCGCACCTCGGGATCGCTCTCGCCGTCGCCGGCCAAGCGCGTCGACAGCAATTGTTTAATATTTTGGTTGTTGCCCGCCCCAAGTTGACGTGCAGCTTTTATGCGCACAGCCTTGTCGGTACTTTTCAATAACAGACCGGCGCTGATCTCCAGCAGCGGCTCCCGGATGGCTGCGTCCTGTTCATCTTTTAATACATGCTCCAACAGCGGCAATTTCGACTCGTCGATATCGGCATCCTTTAAAGTCGTTACGGCGTTATGGCGTAAAACTTGATCGTTCGAGTGCAAATTCAAGAACGCGATGGCAGCCTCTAGCTCACCGCGCATGCGATTGTTATTGATAACGTCTTCGGCAGTGGTCGGTAATTCCACCGTGGCTTGCGTCGCCGGATCATGGGCGACGCCACCGCTATCGACTACATACACTTGCGCGCCGCTGAATTTCACCGCATCGTCGAGCAGGCTTTGCAAAAAGGGAGTGGCGGCGATATCGCCGTCGAGCACAATTTTATTCAGCGCCTCGATGCGCGTGTCGTTGTCGCCGACCGTCAGCGCGGCAAACTGCGCGGAATCGAGCGCAAACGCCCCGCTGCAGCAACCGACCGCGAGCAACACAATACAACGCCCGATTATCGCAATGCGCTCGGTTGTGAACGGAAAATAGCGAGCCCAGCTGCGCACGAAATCATTACTCCAATCGTTTAAAAAAATTTCTGCTGTGGCGTTGCCTGTGGCTCGGAATGTAGGTCGGCCTGTAGGTCGGACTTTAGTCCGACACTTTAACCAGGCAATGTCGAATGGCTTTGTCGGACTGAAGTCCGACCTACAGACTCACGCCAAGAACCAACTACAAATCGCACTGGCTAACAACTAATAACCAGCCTTTGCCATTTCCATGCCAATGGGGCCGGATCGAGCAAACAATCCGGCCCCATTCGCTAACCGTTTACTTCTTTTCCGGCTCGTCTTTCTTGCCCTTGTTCTCCGGGATGAACGGACTCCAGGGTTCGGCCTTGATCGGGCCCGGCGTTTTCCACACGACACTGAATTGACCATCGGCGCGCACTTCGCCGATAAATACCGGTTTATGCAGGTGATGGTTTTTCTCGTCCATCTCGGAGACAAAGCCGGACGGCGCATCGAACTTCTGACCTGCCATCGCTTTGATCACTGCATCGACATCGGTAGTACCGGCTTTTTCAACCGCCTGCTTCCACATATTGATACCGATATAGCTTGCCTCCATCGGATCGTTGGTCAACGGCTTGCTCGCACTGGTCAGATTTTTTGCCTTGGCATAGTCGGCCCATTTTTTCTTGAAGGCATCATTGGCTGGATTTTTCAGCGACATGAAATAGTTCCACGCGGCGAGCTGCCCCACCAGCGGTTTGGTATCGACGCCGCGCAGCTCTTCTTCGCCGACCGAGAACGCCACCACCGGAATATCCTTCGCTTTCAAACCCTGGTTGCCGAGCTCTTTGTAGAACGGAACATTGGAGTCGCCGTTGATCGTCGATACCACGGCGGTTTTACCGCCGGCCGCAAATTTCTTGATATCGGCGACGATGGTTTGATAATCGCTATGGCCGAACGGCGTGTATTTCTCGTCGATATCCTTATCCTCGATGCCCTTCGAATGCAGGAACGCACGCAAAATCTTGTTGGTGGTGCGTGGATACACATAATCGGTACCCAGCAATACGAAGCGCTTCGCAGCGCCGCCCTCTTTGCTCAGTAGATATTCAACCGCTGGAATCGCTTGCTGATTCGGCGCCGCACCGGTGTAAAACACGTTTTTCGATAACTCTTCGCCCTCGTACTGCACCGGATAGAACAGCAGGCCATTTAATTCTTCATACACCGGCAATACGGATTTACGCGATACCGAGGTCCAGCAACCAAACGTCACCGCGACTTTATCTTGTGTCAGTAGCTGCCGCGCTTTCTCCGCGAACAGTGGCCAGTTCGAGGCCGGATCGACAACGACCGGCTCTAATTTTCGACCTAGCACACCGCCATTGGCGTTGATTTCCTCGATGGCCATCAGATCGACATCCTTCAGCACACTTTCACTGATCGCCATCGTGCCGGACAACGAATGTAAAATGCCGACCTTGATAGGCTCTTTATCAGCGGCAAACAACACCGAGCTGCTACCGACCGTCAATGCAACACCGACGGCAATCGCGCTTAGTTTTTTAATAAATGATCGACGTTTTTCCATAGCGGCTCTCCAAATTAATATCGGGATTGTTAATTTAAAACTTTAAAAATCGATTCGGAAAAAGGGCGAGGCAATAGCTGCCTCGCAATGTTACCCAGGAGTCAAACATGGTTTTGGTAGTTAGGATTTAGTAGTTAGTTAAAGACACAGTGGTACCGCCGTAGCTCGAAGTCTTTAGCCAACTACCAAACCCTAAACCCTAACTGGGTTTTGGTAGTTAGGATTTAGTAGTTAGTTAAAGACACAGTGGTACCGCCGTAGCTCGAAGTCTTTCGCCAACTACCAAACCCTAAAACCCAACTACTGATTAGAACTGCAGTTGTACCCCCAGCACGAAGGCATTGGTGTCGTTGTTCTTGGCGACACCGTCGTCATCGGGCTTGTACTCGGTATACGTCGCACTGATCTTGGCATTCGGGCCCGCGATCACGTAGTTGATGCCGATGTCGTACTGCTTGAAGTCGCCGCCGAATTGCTCCGGCGCCGCATCGGTGCCGGTGCCGATCACTTTGTCGCGATCGAATTTCAGGAAGCGCACGTACGGTTGGAATTTACCGTAGCCCACCTGCTGCGGAAACAGATACGCCGCGCCGAGCAGATACGATTTGCCCTGCGTTAAACCACCGGCGTTCTTCGGACCGATATCGGACGGTACATCCACCGTGTCGTCGGTGTCGGTTTTGTAATACGCGCCTTCCAACGTCAGCGAGCCCGAGCCGGTGTCTTTAGTTTCCAACAACACATCGACGTTGTAGGCGTTGTAATCGCCCTTGTTCGCCGCCGTGCCGACGCCGTCGGTTTGATGCTGCGCCACTAAGCCGATCGTGAAGATATCCGCCGCGCCGAAATACGTGCTGCCGGTGTAATACGCCGGCGCCAGTTCCGGCTCCCACAGGTTGATCGCCAAGCGCCCCGCGTACAATAAATTGTCCGACTCGCTCGATAAGCCCGCGCTATTGTTGTGACCTTCGAAACCGCCGATCGAATACACCAGCTTTTTATCGAACACCTTACCCCACGCCAGCAAGCCTTTATCGCGGCCGACCGCGTAATTCGGATAACCCGATACCAGGCCGGGGTAATTCCACGCCAGCATGTAGTACGGCCCGTCGAGGTTGGAGCGATCGCTCGGCGGCAGCATCTGCCCCATCCACACGTTGAATTCGTCCATCGGTTCGAATTGCGCGATCGCATCGATCACTTGAATCGAGCCGTCGCTCTCTTTCTCGGTGTTGAAGGTGGCTTTGATGTATTTATTCAGCTGCGCGCCCATGTAGAGACGGATGCTATCGAGGTTGAAATCCTCGCTGCGCGATTTTCCATCGGGCGCGGCATCCTCGGCGCTGGTGAAGCTGGTGCGCAGACCGAAGCCTACCGTTACCGATTGATCCTCCCCAGAACTGATCGTCGCTCCGGCGTGAACTAGCTGACTACCGCCGAAACTTAAAGCCAACGCCGTTGCGATTGCGCTCGCCGAATGCTTGCGTATTTTGCGCTGTTGCTGCGCTGCCATTACTGGTTTTCTCATCGATTAAAACTCCTCGGCCAATATTTTCTGGTAGTTGGCGTATACCCATCGCATCGACGCGCATTACGCCGCTTAATATTTTTCGCGTCCTCATTAGATGGCTTACGGGTCGCACATCACAATGCGTCAAATGACGTATACGAACGGTGTTCACATCGTCCATCGATCGAAAACCAGTACATTGAAAATCGAAAGCGCGAAAATTTCCGCAGTTGAAGATGCTGCGACTCGCATTAATTTTTAATAGATGCGCCCAAAAACGAGACGAGCGACCGGCATTCGCACCATTGAAGTGCGCGAAAATTTCAGCGGCGTAAAAATGGGCCAAATAACAAGCCATCGACGAATGGGCTCGCCATTTGCATTAGCTTTCCAACGATAGCCAAGACCAACAACCCGCAGTCGGTTACGGATAACGCCAACTAATAATTAGCGATCGATTACCGTTTGGAGTTGCCCATGGGAGAGCTGCGCCAACAGCGCATCTTTAATATCCGCCGCGATTACAACGCCTGGGTCGCCAACGAAACGCTGGAGGACTACGCGCTGCGTTTCGCGCCGCGCTCGTTTCGCAAATGGTCGGAATTTCGCGTCGCCAACACGGCTTTCGGCTCCATTTCATTTTTAGTGCTGGAGGCTATCGGCGGCTCGCTGACCATTACCTACGGTTTCAGCAATGCCTGTCTGGCAATACTGGCAGTGGGCCTGGTTATCTTTCTGACCGGCTTTCCACTGGCCTATTACGCAGCCAAATATAATGTCGACATGGATCTCCTGACGCGCGGCGCCGGCTTCGGCTACATCGGATCGACCATGACCTCACTGATCTACGCGTCGTTTACGTTTACGCTGTTCGCACTCGAAGCGTCGATCATGTCGTTGGCGCTCGAATTGTATTTTCATATTCCATTGGCGTTCGCGCATTTGATCAGCGCGGTGGTCATCATTCCGCTGGTCACGTACGGCATCACCAACATAAACCGGCTGCAATTGTGGACCCAACCGCTATGGCTGCTGCTGCTGGCGCTGCCGTACACCGCCGTGCTGCTCAAAGATCACAGCGCGATTCCACAGTTATTAAGATTTACCGGCCAGGAACAACAGGGATTCGGCTGGATACCCTTCGGCGCCGCGACCACCGTTGCGTTCGCGATGATTGCGCAGATCGGCGAGCAAATCGATTTCCTGCGTTTCTTACCGGAAAAAACCGCCGCCAACAGGGCGCGCTGGTGGAGCGCCGTGATCATCGCCGGACCGGGGTGGATTGTGTTCGGCATAGCGCGCCAACTGGGTGGCGCGCTGCTCGCTTATTTGGCGATCAGCCATGGCGTCAACATCGCGCACGCGCACGAGCCGACCCAAATGTTTTTGATGGCCTATCGCTACGTGTTCGATAACTCGACGCTGGCATTTACCGCGACGGTTCTATTGGTAGTAATTTCGCAGATAAAAATCAATGTCACCAACGCCTACGCCGGCTCGCTGGCCTGGTCGAATTTCTTTTCGCGGCTAACGCATAGCCACCCGGGGCGCGTGGTTTGGTTGATATTCAATGTCGCAATCGCGCTATTGCTGATGGAACTCGGCGTATTCAGCGCACTGGAGCGCGTGCTCGGATTATTTTCGAATGTGGCGATCGCCTGGATCGGCGCGCTGGTCGCCGATCTGGTGATCAATAAGCCGTTGCGCTTGAGCCCGTCGTACGTCGAATTCAAGCGCGCTTATTTACACGATATCAATCCGGTGGGCGTATTTTCCACGCTGCTGGCATCGGCCGTTTCGATCGGCGCCTACCTCGGCTTGTTCGGCGCGATGGCGCAGGCGTTCTCGGCATTCATCGCCCTATTCATCGCCTTCGTATCCGCGCCGCTGCTGGCCTTCGCAACGCGCGGGCGCTACTACATCGCGCGCGACCGCGAGAGCTGGGGTGTCGCGAGCCCGACCGATGCCTGCTGCATTTGCGGTAATCGCTTCGAAATCGAAGACAATGCTTACTGCCCGGTTTATCTGGGCACTATTTGCTCGTTATGTTGCACGCTGGATGCGCGCTGCCGCGACGGCTGCAAACCGGGTGCGCGACTCGAGGATCAGCTGCAACGCTTTGCCGATCTACTATTGCCGCAGCGCTTAAAACCGCAGCTCAAATTGCGGCTCTTTCAATTTGCACTGCTTTATATTTTCCTGGTCGCATTGACGGGAATTTTCGTCGGCGTCATTTATTATCAGGATGTGCTGACGCATGCATCCACTACGCAGTTTGCCACGACCCTGCTATACAACAATTTTATTAAAGTCTATTCATGCCTAACCATATTTTTAGGTCTTGGCACCTGGTGGCTGATTTTGAATAACGAAAGCCGACAGGTGGCGCAGGAGGAATCGAATAAACAAACGCTGCTATTGTTGAAGGAAATCGAAGAACACAATAAAACCGACGCCAAATTGCAGCAGGCGCGCGAGGTGGCCGATCGCGCCAATCAAGCGAAGAGTCGTTTTCTCACCGATATGAGCCACGAAATTCGCACGCCGCTCAACAGCATTCTCGGCTATGCGCAGCTGATGCGCAAAGACGCCAGCATTCCCAGCCATCGGCGCGACGCGGTGGCGATCATTCAAAATAGCGGCGAGCATCTATCGCGCCTGATCGAGGATATTCTCGACATCGCGCGCATCGAGGCGCGCAAATTCGAATTCAAACGCGCGCCGCTCGACCTTCCCACTTTTATCGAACATATGGTGCGAATGTTTAAGCCGGCTGCGGAAAGCAAGGGTGTCGCCTTCCGCTGCCAGGTGCTGGATCGGCTGCCGCAACACGTGCGCGGCGACGAACATCGACTCGGTCAAATATTGATTAACCTACTAGCGAATGCCGTCAAATTCACCTTCAGCGGCGAGATAATTCTCCATATCGAATACAGCGGCCAGGTCGCGGTATTCAGTGTTATCGACACCGGTGAAGGTATTCCCGCGCATCAGTTAGAACAGATTTTTCAACCGTTCTGTCGCTTGAATAATGCGCGTGGCAATGCCATTGCCGGCAGCGGTCTCGGCCTGACGATCAGCAAAATACTGGCGGAGGTCATGGGCGGCGAACTAGTCGTCGAGAGCGTCGTCAATCGCGGCACCACGTTTACGCTGCGCTTGTTCCTACCCGAGCTGCACGATATCGCCGAATTGGCGGAGGAGCAGCAAATCGTCGGTTATCGCGGCCGCCGTCGCAGCGTTTTGATCGCCGACGACCAATTACAGCATCGCTCGCTGCTGCAATCGGTATTGGCGCCACTGGGCTTCGAGCTATTCGAGGCGCAGTCGGGCGAAGCGTGCCTGGCTATCGCACTTAAACAACAACCCGATTTAATTCTGCTCGATTTACTGATGGACGGCATCGATGGTATCGAAGTCACAGCGCGATTGCGTCAGCAGGGCCTGCTGTCATCGATCATCGTGGTCAGCGCCAATGCCTATCAAAGTCATCGCCGTCTCGCCAGTGCCGCCGGCTGCGACAACTTTATCGCTAAGCCGCTGCAGATCGACGAGTTGCTCGGCAAAATCAAATTGCATCTCAGCGTCGATTGGATTTATGCCGGTCAGGCAATCGCGCCACAGCCAGACGAGAGTGGCGCCGATGAACCCATGCAGATTCCACCCACGCAATTTCTCGGCGAGCTCGCCGAGTTCGCGCGCATCGGCGATCTGCGCGGGCTCGGCGATCGCCTGCAGGCATTGGCGGCGAACGAGCCCAAATACGTGGCCTTCGTTGCGCACCTGCAAACGCTATCGAAGGATTTTCGATTAGCGGATATCAAACGGTTGTTGAATAAGGGCTAGACCTGCAACGCAGTGAATCGAAGCCGGGAGCGCGACGTCATAGAACTTTGCTGGGAACGCCTACAACAAACGTCCTGTTAGGCTCGTAAGCGGCCATCCATGGCCGCTTACGTCCCTGCAAAGTCCTATGACGTCGCACCAGTCCAAACGGAAATTAAGCAAAAACTTAAGTTTTATCGACAATCAAAACATAACCAAACCGGACAAGACCATGAACGAAGCCGCTATCAAATTTCCCGCCGGAGCCGATGAACAACATACGCTCGGCACGGTGATGATCGTCGACGACACGCCGGCCAATCTGGCGCTGCTGTCCGACGCGCTGGAAGAACACGGTTATCGCGTGCTGGTCGCCACCGATGGTTATTCGGCATTAGAGCAATTGCGCTATATTGCGCCGGACGTCATCCTGCTCGACGGCATGATGCCCGGCATGGATGGCTTTGAAACCTGCCGAAGAATCAAACTCGACGAACGCACGCGCAACATCCCCATTTTATTTATGACCGCGCTCGGCGATATGGATAATTTACTGCGCGGCTTCAACGAGGGTGCGCTCGACTATATTGTCAAGCCGTTTCGCAACGAAGAAGTATTGGCGCGCGTCGGCGCGCATGTCGCGCATGGCCGCACCATTAAACGCGCCGAGCTGGCACTCGCCGAAGCCGGACTCGCCGCGCTGGCGCTCGATGGCCACGGCAGGGTGACCTGGATCACCGCCGCCGCCGGCGCATTGTTAAGCGAATGCACGGCGGAAAAAATTGGCCGACACAATGTACCGCGCGCACTGTTGGATTTGGCGCTAGGTTCTATCCGTAACGAATTAGGCGATACGAGCAGTGGCGCAAAATTTCCGTTTAAACAATTATCGGTGAAGGTCAGCGCCTGTCTCTACGATGAGGCCGAATATTTATTGCTACTACAAAAGACCGCCGGTGATTGGAATCTTACCAACCTGCGCAGCGAATTGGGATTGACGGCGCGCGAGGCCGAGGTATTAATGTGGATTTCGCGCGGAAAAACCAATCGCGATATCGGTCTGATACTCGATAACAGCCCGCGTACCATCAATAAGCACTTGGAACATATTTTCGAAAAACTGGGCGTCGCGACGCGCAGCGCCGCGGTATCGGTGGCGCTGCAGTACGCTAAAGTAGATTAGTAGTTAGATTTTGGGTTTTAGTAGTTAGTTAAAGACACAGCGGTACATCCTGATTCGAAGTCTTCAACCAACTACCAAACCCTAAACCCTAACTGGGTTTTGGTAGTTAGGATTTAGTAGTTAGTTAAAGACACAGTGGTAACGCCGTAGCTCGAAGTCTTTAGCCAACTACCAAACCCTAAACCCTAACTGGGTTTTGGTAGTTAGGATTTAGTAGTTAGTTAAAGACACAGTGGTAAAGCCGTAACCCAAAGTCTTTCGCCAACTACCAAACCCTAAAACCCAACTACTGATTAGAACTGCAGTTGTACCCCCAGCACGAAGGCATTGGTGTCGTTGTTCTTGGCGACACCGTCGTCATCGGGCTTGTACTCGGTATACGTCGCACTGATCTTGGCATTCGGGCCCGCGATCACGTAGTTGATGCCGATGTCGTACTGCTTGAAGTCGCCGCCGAATTGCTCCGGCGCCGCATCGGTGCCGGTGCCGATCACTTTGTCGCGATCGAATTTCAGGAAGCGCACGTACGGTTGGAATTTACCGTAGCCCACCTGCTGCGGAAACAGATACGCCGCGCCGAGCAGATACGATTTGCCCTGCGTTAAACCACCGGCGTTCTTCGGACCGATATCGGACGGTACATCCACCGTGTCGTCGGTGTCGGTTTTGTAATACGCGCCTTCCAACGTCAGCGAGCCCGAGCCGGTGTCTTTAGTTTCCAACAACACATCGACGTTGTAGGCGTTGTAATCGCCCTTGTTCGCCGCCGTGCCGACGCCGTCGGTTTGATGCTGCGCCACTAAGCCGATCGTGAAGATATCCGCCGCGCCGAAATACGTGCTGCCGGTGTAATACGCCGGCGCCAGTTCCGGCTCCCACAGGTTGATCGCCAAGCGCCCCGCGTACAATAAATTGTCCGACTCGCTCGATAAGCCCGCGCTATTGTTGTGACCTTCGAAACCGCCGATCGAATACACCAGCTTTTTATCGAACACCTTACCCCACGCCAGCAAGCCTTTATCGCGGCCGACCGCGTAATTCGGATAACCCGATACCAGGCCGGGGTAATTCCACGCCAGCATGTAGTACGGCCCGTCGAGGTTGGAGCGATCGCTCGGCGGCAGCATCTGCCCCATCCACACGTTGAATTCGTCCATCGGTTCGAATTGCGCGATCGCATCGATCACTTGAATCGAGCCGTCGCTCTCTTTCTCGGTGTTGAAGGTGGCTTTGATGTATTTATTCAGCTGCGCGCCCATGTAGAGACGGATGCTATCGAGGTTGAAATCCTCGCTGCGCGATTTTCCATCGGGCGCGGCATCCTCGGCGCTGGTGAAGCTGGTGCGCAGACCGAAGCCCACCGTTACCGATTGATCCTCCCCAGAACTGATCGTCGCTCCGGCATACGCTGGAATTGCGGGCAACAGCAAAGCGCCGAGCACTGCCCCGGCAAGTGTGCGCGGCACGGTTTGTAGCAGCTTAGTGTGGACGTGGATTGTATTTTTGCCTGGCATGTTGTTGGCTCCTGTAGGCTTTAAAGAATATTTTTTTGCGTCCCTAATAAGCGTTTTACGATCTATTTTGTTGTTTGAATTTCTGTTGTATACATGATTGAATTCTGAAAATGCAGATTCTGTGCCACTGCGAATTGGGGCCACAGGCAAAATAAGTTAATGGCTGAAAAATGCCGGCACGCGCGTTATTTAAAAATCGATCGGTCGCATTCGATAAAAAATTTGCAAAATATTTATCGAAGTTTTTCCCGTACGGATTTATTCAGTGCAGCTTCGCTACCGCGCGCACCGCTGTCGCGCACTGATATTTATTAAATTTTTCTTGCCGGTTGCATGCAGCCTTTATTTAAAGGGCCGCGATCCGATCGATAATATTTTCACGCTATCCGAGCGCAGGCATGGCGCTTGCTTTGTATTGTTCAGGAGCAACAAGTTTAGCGAGCAGCATTTAAAAATCATTGAGGCGTGCCTTACTCGTAATCGAAGAGTTCACAATCGGTAATGTCACAGCGTATTAATGAGGGGGAAGCCGGCGATGCAAACCACTTATATGGAGCATGCCCAAGTTAACGATGCGTTGATTTTGCAGGCGACGCGAATTATCACCAAAGCCGGCCCGCCGGAACAAAAAATAGTCAGCCTATTACGGCTATTAGCGGAATGGGCCCATCTCTATTACGGTCGCGTGCTACTGCCGAACTACGCGGCCAATGAACTGCAGGCCGCCTACTCGTACGGTTTGAATCGCGAGCGCTTGCAACGCGGCGACTACAGTGTGGCGTTTGACGAAGGCTTAACCGGCGCGGTATGGCGCAGCGGTCAGCTGGCGCTGGTGACCAATGTGATGGACGAGCCGATTTTTCTAACGCGCATCGCCGAACCGATCAACGGCAAAAAGACCGGCGTCGGTTTTATATCACTGCCGATCATCGCCGACGGCAAAATCATCGGCGTGTTATCGGTGCAGCGCAATAGCGAACAACCGCGATTGTATTCGCAGGATGTCGATTTGCTACGTGTCATCGCCTGGATGATGGGTTCGGCGCTGCTGTTGATGTGCCAACCAGTGCAATATCACGTCAGCATCGAAACGCTGCATCAGGAAGACGATCGGCTCCGGCAGCTCTGCGCGGCTAACGGCATTATCGGCAGCAGCCCGGCATTACTGGCCGCGGTCAAGCAAATCGACAACGCCAAAAACAGCGATGCGCCGATTTTATTGCTGGGCGAATCCGGCACCGGTAAGGAAATGTTCGCCGCGATGATTCATCAATTGAGTCGACGCGGCAAAGGCGGCTACATCGCGCTCAACTGCGCTGCAATTCCCGACCAGTTGCTGGAATCCGAATTATTCGGCCACGAAAAGGGCAGTTTTACCGGCGCGCACAAAAACAAAAAGGGCAAATTGCAGCAGGCCGATGGCGGCACCTTGTTTCTCGACGAAATCGGCGACATGCCGCTCGATCTGCAGGTCAAACTGCTGCGCGTGCTGCAGGACCGCAAAGTGCAACCGGTGGGTGGCGACAGTCCGGTCGATGTCGATTTTCGTATTATCACCGCCACGCATATCAATTTGAAGCAGGCGGTCGAATCCGGTCGCTTCCGTTTGGATTTGTTTTTTCGCTTGAATGTGGTACCGGTTTCGCTGCCGCCGCTGCGCGAGCGCAGCAGCGATATTCCGGCGTTGACCGGTTATTTTCTGGAGCGCTACCAGGGCATGTATCGCCGCCAACTGAGCCTGACTACCGGCGTTATGGAGCGACTGCAAAGTTATAGCTGGCCGGGCAATATTCGTCAGCTACAAAATGTGCTCGAGCGCACCGTCCTGCAAACCGAGGGCTCGCTGATCACCACCGAACAGATCGATCGCATGTTAGCCGACGAGGCCGATATGCCGTTCCAGCAATCGCTCCAAACCACAGCGCAAGCGTTGACTGTAGTGCCACAAACAGGAGTACCGCAAACAGCACTGCCAGGAATCGCACAGCAAATATCGACGGATGCGCCATTATCGCAATCGGCGCCGCCAATTATCGGAAGCATCGAGCACAACCCGATGCAATTCGATCGCCGCCGCAGCGATCGCGCAGTCGATAGCAACGAACCGCAATACCGGCCATACCTGCGTGTCGACTCCAGCGATCGCGACCGCATTATAGAAATACTCGGCAGCACTGGCGGCAATCAAACACGCGCAGCTGAATTGCTCGGTTTAACGGTGAGGCAATTGCGCTATCGCCTACGCAAGCTTGTTTAATACATGCTGCTATTTATGGCGGGGGCAGACCCCGCATTGAGTCTGACCCCCGCCATAAATCAAGACCACTTACTCAATCGCCGCAACGGCAACTACGAAGATCAGCATAAAAGCCAGAACAAGTGCATAGCCCATTTTTGATGCTCCTTACCTTCCCCTACATAGCCCGTCTACATAGTCAGGGAATACCCAAGCAATACCTAAGCAATACTCATACCGACAGGTACGCGGTGATTTTTTTCGCGTCTACGTTCTCGCGCAGGTCTTCGTGTACGAATTTTCCACGCTCTATCACCAACAACCGATCGGCGATCTCCAAAGTAAAGCTCAGTACCTGCTCGGACACGATGATGGTGATATCGCGAATTTTCTTGATCTCGTTGAGTGCCTTGGCGATGTCTTTGATAATCGACGGTTGAATGCCTTCGGTGGGCTCGTCGAGCAGCAAGACCTTCGGATTCGAAGATAACGCGCGGGCGATCGCCAATTGCTGCTGTTGACCGCCCGATAAATTGCCGCCCTTGCGTTTACGCATATCGAACAACACAGGAAACAACGCATAGATATCGTCGGAAACGCGTTTATCCTTAGTCGTTTCCAAACCGGTCTCGATATTTTCCAGCACCGTCAAGGTCGGGAAAATCATTCGCCCTTGCGGCACGTAGGCGATACCGTTGGCGACGCGCTGATAGCTCGGCATGCCGCCGACCTCCCGATCGCCGACGCTAACCTTGCCCTGCTTGCTCGGAATGACGCCCATCAGCGCTTTGAACAACGTAGTTTTACCCATACCGTTGCGCCCCATGATCGCCAATGTCTCCTGCGGTTTTACCGAGAACGACATGTCGCTGATGATTTGGCTCTGGCCGTAGCTGACGGCGAAATTTTCGACATTTAGCATGGAGCACCTCGATTTTGTAAAACTACGCTTTAATCTGTATCTGAGTAGTTAGTAGTTGGCTCATAGTAGTTAGCTGATGACACAGCGGGCGGTCAAATCGAACTCTTTAACTAACTACCAACTACTAAACCCTAATAGCTGCGCAGCCATCGGCTGCGTCAGTGCCCCAGATAAACCTCGATCACTTTCGGGTCTTTCTGCACCGCCTCCATCGATCCCTCTTTGAGTATTTTCCCCTGATGCAGCACCGTTACGCGGTGCGCAATGCTTTTGACGAACTCCATATCGTGCTCGATCACGATCACCGAGCGGTTGGCGCAGATGCGCTTGAGCAAATCGCCGGTCAATTCGCGCTCTCGCGCGCTCATGCCCGCCACCGGCTCGTCGAGCATCAGCAGTTCCGGATCTTGGATCAGCAGCATGCCGATTTCCAACCATTGCTTTTGACCGTGACTTAACAAGCCGGCTTCGGTATCCAGCAACTCCGCCAGCATAATTTCCTTAGCTACGCTATGGATGCGATCTATCACTTCGGCGCTGCGCTTAAATGCCAGCGCTCCGAACACGGTGCGCCCTTTCGGATAAGAAACTTCCAGGTTTTCGAATACGGTGAGGTTTTCGTAGATCGATGGATTCTGAAACTTTCTACCGACACCTTGTCGCACGATTTGATGCTCGGACATTTTCGTCAGCTCTTTATCCTTAAATTTTATGCTGCCGGAGGTCGCTTTGGTTTTGCCGCAAATTAAATCCAACACAGTGGTTTTACCGGCGCCGTTGGGGCCGATCACCACGCGAATTTCATTCTTGTCGATATAAAGATTGAGATCGTCGACAGCCTTGAAGCCATCGAAAGAAACTCCGAGCCCTTCGACAGTCAGCACGAAATCGCCTTTCTTTTTTCCGCCCTCGATATCGCCGACCTGCGGGTCGGTGCTCTCGCTCATATTCGTTTCGTTAGCAGGCAAATCGTTAGTAGGCAACATGGTCGTCTCCATTAAATCGGGGCGTTAGCGTGGCCGAGACTATCGGTCGCGGAAACTTTGGGCGCTGCGTCGCTGATTTTCGGCAGCGGCTCCAAGGTCGGCGGCAGTGCTTTTTTTGGTTGTTTGAGCGCCAGCAATTTCGGTTTTATATGGCTGATATACAAGCCGGCCAAGCCGTTGGGGAAACCCATCACCACGCCGATAAATAAGGCGCCCATAAATACCAGCCACAAGGTCGGGAAGCTTTCCGAGAAATACGATTTACCGAAGTTGACCAGCAGCGCACCGTACACGGCGCCGATCAGCGACATGCGCCCGCCGACCGCGGTGAAGATCACCATTTCAATCGACGGCACGATGCCGACAAAGGATGGCGACATAAAGCCGACCTGCAGGGTAAACATCGCGCCGCCGATCGCGGACATGACGGCGCTGACGCAGAACACAAAGATTTTGAAGTTCGACACATCGTAGCCGGAAAAGCGCACTCGATCCTCGCGGTCGCGCATGGCCAGCATCAGCTTGCCTAACTTGGTAGCGATGATAGCGCGCGCACTGAAAATACAGCCGAACAACAGAATCGCATTGATGTAATACAGAATATATTTCGCGTGGTCGGTGCGAATATCCCACCCCCACAATGTGCGCAGATCGGTGATGCCGTTGATGCCACCGGTGTAGCCCTGTTGACCGACAATGAGAATTGTCAGGATCGATGCGAAGGCTTGCGTGATAATCGAGAAGTACACACCGCCGACGCGCCGCTTGAACATCGCCGCGCCGATAATGTATGCAAAGATTCCGGGTACTAAAATCACCGCGATTATCGTAAAGCCCAAGCTATGGAACGGTACCCAGAACCACGGCAATTCGGTTATTTGATTCCAATCCATAAAGTCCGGGATGCCCGGTGTCGATTGAATTTTCGTGGTGATCGGGTCGGAAGCCTCCAACTTCAAAAACATCGCCATGCAATAGCCGCCGAGGCCGAAGAAAATCCCCTGCCCCAGACTCAGAATGCCGCCGTACCCCCAACACATCACCAACCCCACCGCGACGAATGCGTAGGTGAGATATTTGCCGATAAGATTTAAGCGAAATACATCCGTCGCTAACGGCATCACCACAAAAATCAGCGCCGCGAGAATCGCAATGCCAACGACACCCTCGCGCCCACCCAACCATTTATGGATTACTGCATTCATTCCGCATACCTCAAATTCAGTTGTTGGTTCCTGGCTCTTAGTTGTTGGTTATCATCTGTCGCAGCTGTTGCCCTAACCAACTACTAACAACCAACTACTAACAACTATTCCTCTCACTTGCGCACTCGAATCGAGAACAATCCTTCCGGGCGCACCATTAAGATGCCGACGACCGCTACCAGGGTAATCACCTTGGCCATCGAACCGCTGAGGAAGAAGCCGAGAATCGATTGCGCCTGCGCGATCGAGAACGCCGAGGCGAATGTACCGATCAAGCTGCCGGCGCCACCGAAAACCACGACCAGGAAGGTATCGACGATATATAGCGAGCCGCTGGTAGGCCCGGTCGAAGCGATGGTGGTGAACGCCGCGCCGGCGACGCCGGCGATGCCGCAGCCGAGCGCGAAGGTGAGCCGATCGACCTTGGCAGTGTCGATACCAACCGCACCCGCCATAACACGATTTTGCGTAGTGGCGCGCACTTTCAAACCCCAGCGCGAGCGGTATAGAAAGATAAATACCAGTCCGGATAACACGATGGTAAGACCGAGTACGAATAGACCGTTGATCGGAATATCGAGACCCTCGCGCGGCGTCCAGGAACCCATCAGCCAGTCCGGTAACGTGGCGCTGACTTCGCGCGCGCCGCAGACGGTGCGAAAGAATTGCTGCATGATCAAGCTTAGGCCCCACGTCGCGAGCAGCGTATCCAGCGGCCGCTTATAGAGGTGGCGAATAATTATCAGCTCGACCAGATAGCCGACAATAAAGGCGATTAGAAACGCCACCACCACCGCGAAAATAAAATAGAAATTCAGAATGCTGGGAAAGTATTCCGCCAGTTTCGACATCATCACGGTGCTATAGGCGCCGATGGTAAGAAACTCGCCATGCGCCATATTGATCACACCCATTTGACCGAAGATGATCGCCAACCCCAATGCCATCAATACAAACACGGAAAAAAGACTGATGCCCGAGAATGCCTGCATCGCAAAAATATCGACCAGCTCTGCCGCCGAATAACCGCCCATGATGAGTCTCCCGATTTTAGGTTTTAGTAGTTAGGATTTAGTAGCTGGCGCGCTGGCATAATGCGCTGTGCTATCTCGCTGGCACCAACTACTAACTACTAACAACCAACTACTGCAGCGGCCGGGCCAAAGCCCGGCCGCGCCCTATTACTGATAGCCTTTCGGGAACGGATCCGGCTTGATCACATCGGATTCCATGACGATTTTCGCGGTGCCGTCTTTCTGCCACTGCGCGATACGCGTCTTCATCCACAGATGATGATTCGGATCGATCTTGGCATAACCGTGCGGAGAATCTTTCCACTCGATATTCGGCGAAGCCGCGATTACTTTATCGACATCGAAGCTGCCCGCCGCTTCCACCGCGCGCTTCCACAGCCATGGACCGAGATACGCCGACTCGGTTACATCGCCGATAACCGATTTCTCGCCGTATTTTTTCTTGAATGCATCGACGAAAGCCTTATTACCCGGTAGGTCCAGGGTCTGGAAATATTTCATCGACGAATACAAGCCTTCGACGTTCTCGCCGCCGATGCCGAGCACTTCATCCTCGGTGACAGAGATCGTTAACATCGGTTGTTTTTTGAAGGTAAGACCAGCGGCATTCAGTTGTTTAAACCACGCCACGTTGCTGCCGCCGACCACCGCACCGAACACCAGGTCGGGCTTTTTCAGTTTGATCTTGTTGATCAGCGAACCGAACTGCGTGCTGCCGAGCGGATAATATTCTTCGCCGACCACGGTGCCCTTCAGCACGTTCTCGATATGTTTGCGCGCAATTTTCATCGAGGTGCGCGGCCAGATGTAATCCGAACCGACTAGATAAAAACTTTTCGCGCCGAGCGTTTTACTGGCCCAATCCAGACTCGCCAGAATTTGCTGAGTCGCCTCCTGACCGGTATAGAATACGTTTTTCGATTGCTCGAGACCCTCGTAGAAGGTTGGGTAATACAGAAGGCCGTTATCGTGCTCGAATACCGGCAATACCGCTTTACGCGACGCGGATGTCCAACAGCCCATCACGGCGGCAACCTTATCCTGCTCCAATAATTTGTGGGATTTTTCCGCGAAGGTCGGCCAATCGCTGGCGCCATCTTCCTGAATCACTTTAATCTGACGACCCAATATGCCGCCGGATGCATTTATCTGATCGATCGCAAGCTTTTCCGCTTCCACCGAGCCGGTTTCGCTGATCGCCATGGTGCCAGTCACCGAGTGCAAAATGCCCACCGTCACCGTGGTATCGGTTACAGCAAGACCGGTGGTATTGACTTTAGCGGTCGGATAATCGGTGCCATGCGCCACCGATATCATTAACAGCGATGCTCCCACCATTAACGCGGCAAGTGCTTTTTTCTTGGTAGACAAATTCCCTTTTAGAGAACCGTTTTTTGAGCCGATATTCAGTTTCATATTTGCATCACTCCAGTAAAGGCCATTTGTACTATTTAACAATTGTTACTATTTAACGTTTGTAATCTTTAAATTTTCACGCCTTAAAACTTATCCGATAGAAAACTGCAAATCACGATTGGCAAACGCGAAATATCTTCCTCGGCATCAATCTGATATTTCTAATCCGCGCATTACCGATCGTTCTGGAGTTTGTTGAGCAAGGGTTGTGCCAGCGATGATAAATCGATTTTTATTTATCATTTTTAAAACAGATCGCTATCCGCGGCAGAGTGCGATAGCCAGCGGCTTAACCGATAAATGACAATAACGTCGCATTGGAAAAATTTCGGCGATAAAAATTCATCGACTACTTTAGTGGCGCCAGAAAACACATCGAAAGATAGAAATGCTGCGCCGGCGCTGACAATGACGGAATTGTCAGGTGACATTGTCAACTTTGTCACCCGACAATTTCACCGGCCCAATAAAAACCTATCGGCGGCGCGTAAATTTTCAAATTTCCGGCGAAAAAATGCGCGCAAACAATGATTTTTTGTCTGGCACGATCCGTGCTGAAGCTCCGTTAACAACATCACTCAGCATTAACCGATTGCGGAGATTATTATGACTGACACCTTGATAAAAATTGATTTTTCCAAGAAGCCGGAAGAACACCCCTGCATCCATAATCGTTGGCATCCGGATATTCCAATGGTGGCGTGGGTTAAGCCCGGCGATGATTTTATCGTCGAGTGCATGGACTGGACCGGAGGTCAGATCGCCAATAACGATAGCGCCGACGATGTGCGCGATGTCGATTTGACTAAGGTACATTATCTGAGCGGTCCGATCGGCGTCGAGGGCGCCGAGCCGGGCGATTTGCTGGTGGTCGATATTATGGATGTCGGCACACTGGATCAATTTAAGTGGGGCTTTAACGGCATGTTCGCCCGCGAAAACGGCGGCGGCTTTCTCACCGAGCATTTTCCCGACGCGCGCAAATCCATTTGGGACTTAAAAGGCATTTACGCAACATCCCGCCACGTTCCGGGCGTCAGTTTCGCCGGTATCCAACATCCGGGATTGATCGGTTGCCTACCATCCAAAGCGCTGCTGGATACCTGGAATAAACGCGAAAACGCACTATTTGCCACCGACCCCGAGCGCGTCCCGCCATTGGCCTGCCCGCCCTACGCCGATACCGCACATATGGGCAGCATGAAACCGGAGGCAGCGAAAGCGGCCGCGCTGGAGGGTGCGCGCACCGTGCCACCGCGCGAGCACGGCGGCAATTGCGATATCAAGGATTTAACTAAGGGTTCAAAAGTCTATTTTCCCGTGTATGTAAAAGGCGGCGGTTTATCGATGGGGGATTTGCACTTCTCGCAGGGCGACGGCGAGATTACTTTCTGCGGCGCGATCGAGATGGCCGGCTGGATCCATATCAAAGTGGATGTTATAAAAGGCGGCGTAGCCAAGTACGGCGTGAAAAATCCGATCTTTAAAACCAGCCCGCTCAAACCGGATTACAACAACTTTTTAATATTTGAGGGCATTTCGGTCGACGAAGCGGGTAAGCAGCACTACTTAGATGCACACGTTTCCTATCGGCAGGCGTGCTTGAATGCCATCGAATATCTGAAGAAATTCGGTTACTCCGGTTCGCAAGCTTATGCGATTCTCGGCTGCGCGCCGGTAGAGGGACATATCAGTGGCATCGTCGATATTCCCAATGTCTGCGCGACATTATTTCTACCCACCGACATTTTCGATTTCGATATCAATCCGAATAAAGACGGCCCGACGCAATTCATCAAGGGTGCCGGCGACATTCCTATTTCTTATTGGAAGGACAAAAAATAAATACGCAATAAATTTTCGGCGTTGTAGTTATTGGTAATTTTTTTATTGGTGATTTAGTCATTGGAGATTTAGCTGTCCTAGCTTCAACGTCCCTTAGTTCCATCGCCTTTGCAGCCCGGCATTGGCTGTCCCGGCCGGTCTGCTATTTTTTTCCAGCACTTAGTTATTTATAGGTACGCGTAGCTATTCATATATTTAGTCAGGAGACAGAACATGCCGCTCTACGATTATCAATGTACGCACTGCGATTACGAATTTTCCGAATTGCAACCGATGGCGCGCTGCAGTGAGCCAACCACCTGTCCGCATTGTAGCGATGTCGCGCAGCGCATTATTTCCGCGCCGCGCTTGAATACGATGAGCGCCATTGCGCGCAGCGCTCACCAGACCAACGAGCGCAGCGCGCATCAGCCAAAAATGTCGCAACGGCATCAATGCAGCTCCAGTTGCTCGCATACCAACAATGCTTCGCAGCCCGCGCTGAAGCAAGCCAGCGGAGCGAAGCGGCCCTGGATGCTGGGGCATTGATCGGCGGGCAATAGCGAGAAAAATTATTCGCTATTGCAAAAAAGCCGCGCTGCAATTGCTGGCGAATATGCGCACACCGTCGCGCAGAATGAGCAGGAGTCGGGGAAATCGGGGAAAGCGGAGAAGTAAAGTTGCAAGCAGGAGCTGTAGAGGAGGTACAAGAGAGCTTGCTAGAGAAAATTGCCGGAAGGAACCGCTAAACAAAAAGAACCAAAAAGAAGGGTTTTGCAGCGAAGATAGGCGATATTTACATTTTTGAGTTTTGTCGCTGCCTAACTTGCGGAGTGCAAATTAGGCGGCAACAATCGAAGCAGTCAACCACTATACAATCAACTAATGGAGCGATTAGTCGCCACCGCTCGTATCTTTACACGCCATTTTTGCAGCGCGAATTTGTTTTTTGTCGCAGTTGTCTTTCGATCCTTTACCAACACACCAGTTTTTGCGTTGATCCCACGCTGTCAGCGGCTCTTCTTTGCCATCGGAGCACTTAACAACATAGTTGGCGAAATCTTGTCCGTCCGGCGCTTTGCCATCCGAAACGAAGGTGATGCTGGTCGGTTTAGAAGCAAACGAAGCCATCGAAAACACTAAACAGCTCGCAGCAATGGCAGTACGTAAAACAATTTTCATAATCACTCCTTTTGGGTGCAACGCGTGAAACTTACTGACTCGAATTCTAAGTGCAGGGGCTCTGAAACGCCAACCCCAAACACGGTCGATAGCGTTAATCGAGGCTCTTCGAGGGCGCGGAGTATGGCATATAAAAGGCTGATTTTAAAGACAATATGGAGGGCAGGGAGAGCGCGCTAAAGCATTATTACTTAAAGTTAATTACGCATTCTTAATCTGCTTTCGATGCTCGCCAAAAGACAGCGAAGCAATGCAGTTCACAAAGTGATCAGCCGCGCGCGAAAGACTGAATGAAGTATGCAGAAATACCGCATGTAATGTTTATAAAGATATTTGCTGGGCTTGCTGCCGTTGCATTTGCATAATCATGCGTTCCAGCGAACGCTGCTCCACTTTCGGCAAATCCATAAAGGCCGCGCCGACTACCACGTTGTCGTTGGCGTTATGCGCCACATTCCGCACATCGGCGTGGCATTGAAAGCTGCGACCGGCAAACTCGAACTGCAAATCGGTTAACACATCGCCCTCAGCAACATCGGCGGCATCCTGCAACTCCAAACGAATGCCGGTCGACGATAAATCGCGCACGGTCGCCGAGCAGCGATTCTGCCCGGGAGCGAGGAATTGCGACGCCGCACCCCAACCGCCGCGCAATTGCAGCCGAAATGCGCCGCGCCGCTGGTTGTAGTCGACGAATTCGGGCAGCGCCAGGCTGTAGCTCTCCACACCTTCGTCATTGCGACGCGCGAGTATATGAGTCGAGAAAGTCAGGCGGCGCTTGCCATCCAAACGCACGGTGATCGTTAAGGGCTGGCCAGGTAAACCGACAAAGCCGCCCGGAAATAACTCATCGATCGTTAGTGTGCCCGCTTCGGGGTCGAGCGCCAGGATAATGCTCTGGTAGTGGGCATCGGAGCCATCGACCGCCACCTCGATCAACGCGTGAGAACGCTGCACATCGAATAGATTGAGATATACCTGCCGCGCCGCGAACCCGTCCCGCACTGCCGGCGTATGACGTTGACGATTGAATAAGCGCCGCAACATGTGGTGGTTCTCCGCGAGGTAAGGCTTGAATCGGGCAATGATCGGGCGATGAGGAAGGAGCCTCGACTAAGTTATCGCCCGGTAGATTCACAACTTGAGCAAAACTTTACCACAGACGGCGATACCGGTTACCGCGCTCACATAGTTAACCGGGGCAATCGCCACGGTCTGGAGGTGCGGCGCATGCAGGGCTGGAGATATTCGTCGAGCACCCGGCACAGCTGGCTATAATCGCCATTTTTTGGAGCATCTGCGAATGTCCGCATCGACCATCGAGCCGCTGCGTTGGCTCGGCGATAGCCTCGAACTGCTCGATCAGCGCCGCCTGCCGGCCGAGGAAACTTATCTTGCCTATCGCGACGCCGAAGGCGTGGCAGCAGCCATTCGCACGATGGTGGTACGCGGCGCACCGGCGATCGGCATAGCCGCGGCGTACGGCATGGCGCTGGCAGCGCAGCGCATTGGCGATACTCGATCCGCAGCGATCGACTGGGAGGAGGCGTTGGCGCCGGCCCTGCAAATTCTCGCGGCGGCGCGACCGACCGCGGTGAATTTATTCTGGGCACTGGCGCAGGCGCGCGAAATTATTCGCGTCGGCGGCGCGGTAGCCCCGCACTTGGCGGCGTGGGCGGTGCGCATTCATCGCGAGGATATCGCTAATAATCACCGCATCGGTGCCTTCGGCGCGACCTTGATCGCTGCGCGCAGCAATGTATACACACATTGCAACGCCGGTGCATTGGCCACCGGCGGCTACGGCACGGCGCTCGGCGTGATTCGCTCGGCGTTCGCGGCCGGCAATATCGAGCATGTCTACGCCGGCGAAACGCGTCCCTGGTGGCAGGGCGCGCGCTTAACGAGTTGGGAGCTATTGCGCGAGCGCATTCCAGTAACGCTCTGTACCGAGGGCGCTGCGGGCTGGGTATTACAGCAAAAAAATATCCGCTGGATTATCGTCGGCGCCGACCGTATCGCTGCCAACGGCGATGTGGCGAATAAAATCGGTACGTACAACCTAGCGATTCTGGCGCGCCATCACGGCGTCAAAATGATGGTCGCCGCGCCGACCAGCACCTTCGATTTGACTCTCGCCAGCGGTGCGGAGATACCGATCGAACAGCGCGCCGCCGCAGAAATTACCCAACTGCACGGCGCCGATCTTGCACCGCCCGATTGCGACGCCATCAATCCAGCCTTCGATATCACGCCGGCCGCTTTGATCGACGCGATCGTTACCGAATTCGGGGTTATCGAACGACCGAGCGGCGCGACTATCGCCCGCCATTTTGCCGATGGCCGGGCCGGCCAAAGCGATTGATATTTCCACAGCCGCCAACAAAAGATTTTGAGCGATGCAGAAATTGTCCAAGGAGTTTTATGCGCGCGATCCGGTATTGGTCGCACGCGAATTATTGGGTAAATTTCTGGTGCGCAATCATGGCGGCGTCGAGCGTATCGGCCGCATCGTCGAAGTCGAGGCCTATCTCGGCCCGCACGATCTCGCCGCGCATGCATCCAAGGGCCTCACGCCGCGCACCCGAGCACTATTTGGGCCGCCGGGCCACGCCTACATCTATCTCATTTACGGCATGTATCACTGTCTCAATGCCGTAACGGGCAACGGCTCGGGGATTTTACTGCGCGCCATCGAGCCGATAAAAAATATCGACTCAAGAACGCAAGGACCCGGCTTGTTATGTCGCGCGCTGGACATCGACAAGAGACTGTACGGTCACGATCTCGCCAGCCCCGAATTATATATCGGCGAATTAGCCGACACACCGCCGCCGTCGATCGTGAAGCGCCCTAGAATCGGTGTCGATTACGCGAAGCATTGGGCACGGCGCAATTTACGTTTCTATATCCGCGGCAACGCGTATATTTCTAAACCCTGATATTGATCGTCAGCACGCCGAAAGCGCGTATTTAATGCGTCAACATTTTCGTCATCCGCCAAGCCATCGCCGCCAACAACCGCACTTCGTCGAATAGGTTGGCAATCTCGTAGGTTGCAAGAAATAAACACGCGTAAAACCAACCCGGGCGTAGCCGCTGAGTTGTTTCGACGACGGCATACAACAGCGGATTTATGCGCGAACTACAAAATAATATCGACAACCCCGCGCCGATTCCGCCTCCAGCTAAAATGTCGGTCGGATGGTGCGCGCCCATATAGACGCGTCCAATCCCAAGAAAACAGGCGTAACCGAAAGTGAGAACACCCAACGCCTTGTCCGCGAGGTATATACCGACGGCGAGCGCGAACCAGACGACCGCGTGATCGCTGGGAAAAGCGCTCCAAGTAGCCAGCAGCGTCGGCGGCACGTCGCCCGGCACCGAGAGATGCAAATCCGGATTAGTAAAAGGGCGCGGCCGAAACGGCAGCAAATCGGCCATCGCGCGCGCCACGACAATACCGACCACCACCGCGCAAATCGCGCCAAATAATTTTTCCTGTCGCTGCAGCTTGGCGTTTTGGTCGGCGGCTGGACTAAACCATAGATACCAGAATAACGCTATAAAAGCAGCGCCCTTCAACAGGTCATTTTGCTGAAATTGTACAAGTATCAAATCGAGATGCGGCCAGCGACCGACAAAGCCATTTAGAAAAAGCAGGATTTCTTTATCGAAAGAATTCATTGCGTGAGGCGCTTCTTTATCGCAGCTGTAGATGCAACCTTAGTATCGGTTTACGGAATCCGCACGCCGATGACGGCTCGGCTCGAATGGAAGATAGCAGCTGCCGATCGAAATTGTCGAAATTGCCGCGCGCGTAGTCGCCCTCGCAGCATCAATGCCACACTTGCAGAGCAACGAAAACCGACGTTATTGGCGCGGGATAGTTTCTGTGGGGAGGTTTCTGTGGAGCGAGCCGCTATGGGGAGATAGTTTCTGCGGAGAATAGTTTCTGCAGAGAAATAGTTTCAGCGGGATTATGCGAGAGATTGAATTGGTCGGGCATGGAGGATTTGAACCTCCGACCCCTACGTCCCGAACGTAGTGCGCTACCGGACTGCGCTAATGCCCGAAATTTAATCAGCCGGCGCGAGGGGAATCGCGCGGCGCGCTACTATAACAAAAGGTCTTAGCGAACAAAAGGTCTCGAGAGCGCCTGGCCTGATAAACGGCTTGGCCAAATATCGCGCCGCCTACCAGTAAATGCCGGCCAGATGGGCAATCCAGATACTTAAAAAAGAAAAACCAAAAGTGACCGCGGTAAGCAAAATCACCAGGAAAATCGGCCGAAACGGTTTGCGCTCGATATCGTTGTAACCGGTTCGCAAATATTCGTCGACGCGCGCCTGATCCTCGGCATAGAGTTTTCGCTCCTCGGTCATAGTGATCACCTGCTCGATTGTCGGGCCGCGATTATCCCACGCAGCTCCGGCGAAACCCAATGACTTTAAGCAAAAACCCAAGCGCTTAAGCGCACTCCGGCAACTTTAACCGCGCCAGCAAAGCATCAATAAGCAAATTGCTCCGGCGGCAATGTCATCAGCGCGTCGGGGCCGGCCTCGATCGTTGCCCGCAAAGCCTGTATCTGCGGCAGGCAACGCTGCATATAGAATCTGGCGGTCTGCAGCTTCGCCGCATAAAAGCCGTCACCATCCCCCGACAGCCGCGCCAGCGCAGCCTGCGCCATTAACGCCCACATGTAGGCGTACATAATGTGGCCGAATAAATGTAAGTACTCGACGGCGGCGGCGCCGACCGCATTAGCGTTCTTCTGCGCATCGTCGATGATGCGGTACGTCACCGCCTCGAGGACCGCCACCGCGGCGGCGAGCGGCTGGATGAACTCGCTCATCTCCGCAGCCGTGGTGGCGTTACAGAAATCGGCGATCTCGGTGCGCATCTCCATTAGATGCTGGCCGCCATTGGCCAATACTTTGCGACCGATAAAATCCATCGCCTGAATACCGTTGGTGCCTTCGTAAATTTGCGCGATGCGCGCGTCGCGCACCAGTTGCTCCATACCCCACTCGCGCACGTAGCCGTGGCCGCCCAATATCTGCTGGCCGAGCACGCAGCCATCGAAGCCCTTGTCGGTGAGGAATGCCTTGGCGATGGGCGTTAATAAAGCCACGCGATTTTCGCCGCGCACGCGCTCGGCATCGCTGCCGAATTTCGCCAGATCGAGTTGTATGCCGACATAGGCGGCGAACGCGCGGCCGCCCTCGCAAAACGCTTTTTGCGTGAGCAACATGCGGCGCACGTCGGCGTGCGCGATGATCGGATCGATGGTGTTTTTGCTGCCCGGCGCGCGGCCCTGCAGACGATCGCGCGCATAGGCCAGCGCACCTTGATAGGAGCGCTCGCCGCAGCCCAGCCCCTGCAGGCCAACGCCGAGGCGCTCGTAGTTCATCATAGTAAACATATACGCCAAGCCCTTATTAGGCTCGCCGATCAGATAGCCGGTGGCGTCGTCGAAGTTGAGCACGCAGGTGCTCGAAGCGTGGATGCCCATTTTGTGCTCGATCGAGCCGCAGCGCACGGCGTTGCGCTCTCCCAACACGCCGTCGGTATCGTGGTGAAATTTGGAGACCAGAAACAGCGAAATCCCTTTGGAGCCCGTCGGCGCGTCGGGCAGCTTGGCCAGCACCAGGTAAGCGATATTGGCGGTCAAATCCTGCTCGCCGCCGGTGATAAAAATCTTCGTGCCGCTAATGCGGTAGCTGCCGTCGGCCTGCGGCTCGGCGCGCGTGCGGATGATGCCCAGATCGGAGCCGGCGTGCGCTTCGGTCAAGCACATCACGCCGGCCCATTCGCCGCTGTAAAGCTTCGGCAGATATAGCGCTTTTTGCGCATCGCTGGCATGCGCATCGATCGATAGCGAAGCGCCGATCGATAGGCCGGGATACAGTGCGAAAGCGACGTTGGCCGCGCTCAACATTTCTTCGCACATCAGACTCAATAATTTCGGCATGCCCTGCCCTCCATAGGCCGGGTTGCCGCTAAGCCCCATCCAACCGCTCTCGCCATAGGTCTTAAATGCCGCTTTGAATCCCGCCGGGGTGGTCACGTCGCCATCGTGCCACTGCACCCCCTCCTCATCGCCGGAGCTGTTCAACGGCGCAATTAATTCGCCGGCGATTTTCGCCGACTCCTCCAGCACGGCATCCGCCAATTCCCGATTGACCTCGGCCGTGGCCGGCAACCTGGCCCACAGGGCTTCGGCGTCGAACACCTCGAACAAGACAAAACGCATATCGCGCAAGGGGGCTGAATAGGTCGGCATGGGAGGCTCCGCTATTTTGAAGATAAGACCATTAAATACCGCGCGGCAGGGAATCGCCAGCGGGTTTTAACTGAGCTTTAACTACAGGCAAGAACGGTAATCGAGCGTGAGGCGCGGTGCCATAACACCTTGCTGAGAACGCCTACAGCCCCGTTTATCTTGTCGCAAAGGGGCCTGTTAGGCTCGGGCGCGGCCCTGCAAGGTGTTATGGCACCGCGCCAACCCCAGACCGGCATTTCAGAATACTCAAAAATGAAATTATTGGAGCAGCTCAGCGCCTGAACACAACCGTTAGATACGCTGATCGAGCAGTCCACCCGGCGCATTATTATCGCCGGCCGCGCTTTTGAATGCGTCGGCCGCCTCGGCGCTATCGGTCGGCTTATCGCTGGCGTTGCTGGTCAACGCGGCTATGCGCTGAGCGACGAGCTGCAATTGCGCTGCGGCAATCAATTGGGTAGCTTCCGCTGCAACCTGCATGTCCTGCGAGGACGGCTGGGCCGGCGCCAGCGCAGCCGCACGAACTTGCTCAGCGTTGCGCAAAGTCGCCTGTGGGTCGTTCGCTACCTGCTGCAGGTCGATCGGCACGTCGCCACCGACCGCGTACTGTTGCCCATCCGGGCCGGTGATAAAGCGGAAGCTCGGCGCGCCGGCCAAATTGCCGCCAACAGCCGCATGCGCCGCTTCGTGGGCGCGCACCTCGCGGTCGACAGCCGCCAGTTCGCGAACGTTTTTAACCTCTTCCTCGGTTAATTCCGCGGCGGCGCGATCGCCCTGCTTACCTTTATCGCGCTCCGCATCGGCGGGCACCGCATCGGACTTTTTGCCGGCGAATTGATTGCGCGCGCGATCGGTATCGGGAGACTCCTCAACGGGCGGCAGTGTTTGATTTTTGGTATCGGGCGATTCTAGCCCGACCGCGGGTTTGCCGAGCGGGCTATAGGCAGGTGCAACTTGTTGCGGGGGCAGGCCTGTGCCGATGATATTCATCGCTCAGGCCTCATCGTTAGGCGGTGGTATCGATCAGCGTTCCCAACAGGTCATCGGCGGTTTTGATAACGGCGGCCGAAGCCTTGACCTGAAGCTCACTGCTTTTGAGATCGACTATCGGAGTTGCCAGATCGCCGTTTTCCTCGGTGGTGCCCGAACGCGCGATCTGGCCGGCGGCCTGATTGGCTCGGCTCAGGCCTGCCTGCAGACCTTGTACGCCGGACGACAAAACGGAGGGAGCGGATATCGACATGAAAACCTCGATTATAACAATGGACTTTGCTGTGTGGAATTTAAGCAAATTGCTCCGCGCAATGCCAATCGTTCCGGCGTTTTAGGGGACTAATGGGTCACAATTCAGATGAACGGCGATCTGTTCCGGCGACGGCGCGCCTAAATACGGCACTTCGCCGAGGCACGGCGCCTGCAACAGGCTCTTGAGCGTCTGCACATTCTCGTCGTAGCAACTCAGCTCGGCTTGACAGCGATTGGCGACCCAGCCCGCCAGCCGCAAACCATCGCGGGCGATCGCCTCGGCAGTTAAAACCGCATGGTTAATGCAGCCCAGCCGCATGCCTACCACCAGAATCACCGGCAATTGCAGCTCCGCCACCAGGCGCGATAAGAACTCGCGGCCGTTCAGCGGCACACGCCAACCGCCGGCGCCCTCGACCAGGGTTAGATCGGCGCGCTGCATCAATACGCCGCGGCAGATACCGGCCAAGCGATCCACGCTGAGTTTGAGACCGGCTTGCGCGGCGGCGATATGCGGCGCGATGGCCGGCGCCAGCGCCACCGGATTGATTTGCTCGTACGGCAGATCGAGCGACATAACGCGCTGCAGCAATAACGCATCGGCATTGCGCAATCCGCTCGGGGTGAGCTCGCAGCCCGCCGCCACCGGTTTAAGCGCAGCGGTGCTCAAACCCTTCGCATTTGCAGCAACCAGCAAGCCGGCCGCGATCAATGTTTTACCGACATCGGTATCGGTGCCGGTAACAAAATAGGCTTTAGCCATAACGCTCGCGCTCGATGAATTATTTAACGGTTTATTTGTCGCACGCCACCGCGCTATTTATTGCATCGCCGACGCTTTCGTTAAATGCAAATAATAAACCTGGTAGGTGGCCGGCAACAGATTGTCGGCGGCGCGCTGCGCCTCGTATGCGGCAGTGAATTTTTGCAGGCGCTGCCGCGACATCAGACCATCGGGGCGACCGCTATTTACATTGTGCGCACCGAGCGCTTTCAGCTCGCGCGTTAGCAGGCGAAGCTCCGCGTACTTCATCACCACATTGTCTTCGCGCCACAACGACAATGTTAGGCCGGAACGCTGTACAGCATTCAACAGCGTCTCATGCGCGGAGAACGTATTGACATGGATGCGCTCGTCCACGATCGACCAGGCAGTGCGCAACTCGTGCAGGGTATTCGGGCCGAGCGTGCTAATCCACGCGTTGCCGCCAGGGCGTAATACCCGCTGCAGTTCCGCGAATACCGCACCGATATTTTCACACCACTGCACTGCCAGGCTCGAAAAAATCGCGTCGACCGAATGGTCCGCCAGCGGCAAATTTTCCGCGTCGCCGCATAGCCAGTTTAGGTTTTCGTCAACTACGTTCGCACGTGCAAAACGCAACATACCCTCGGCGAGATCGAGTCCGACCACCGAAAATTTTTTCGCCAACTCTGCGCTGGCCACGCCGGTGCCGCAACCGATATCCAGTACGATGCCACCGGCCGGCGCATCGACGATCGCCAGCAAATTATCCGCTACCGCGCGCTGCAATGTTGCCGCCGTATCATACGTGGATGCAGCGCGACTAAACGAGGCGGCGACGGATTTTTTTTCGCGCTGTGCGGCGCGCGGGCGCTTTAATAATTTGGCATTGGCCAGTAAACGATCCAAATGCTGCCAACATAATTCACTATGACTGACAAAAGCCAAATGCGCGGCGCGATCCATTTCCACCACCCAATGCTCGGGCGCCAACACGGTTACGGCGCGCCCTACCGTTACCGGCACCAGCACATCGGCGCTGCCGTAAATATGCACGGCAGGTAAAGCGCTCGCGCGCAGTGCGGCGCGCACATCGAGCGACGCCAACAAATCCAACCCCCAGCTTAAGGTGGTCGGCAGTGTCGGGCTCGCTGGCAGCGCGCGCAGCCAGCGCAACAATTGCCGCTCGCCATCCGAACCCTTGGCTTGCAAACCGAGAAAGCGACGTTGCGCCATATCGGCGTTTTCGCCCAGTTCGATTTGAAATCGCCGAAAAATTTCCGGCGCCATACCCGGCAGCCAATCGTTGTGCGCGACAAAACACGGATTGCAGGCAATTGTCATCAGCGCGCGGCAATGGCCGGGAAAGCGCGCGCTAAATGCCAAGGCGATATTGCCGCCGAGCGACCAACCCAACAGCGCCGAATTGCGCGGAATATATTCCAGCAACTGATCGAGCAATGCGTCGACCGTCAAAGCGGCTTGCGCGGGCGAGCGACCAAAGCCCGGCAAATCCAACAGAATCACATTGCAGCGCCGCCGCAGCAACGGCAGCCAATGGCGCCACACTGCTGACGACATACCCCAGCCATGCAATAAAACTAAATCGGGCGCATTATCGCTGTCGGCGACCGCTGCCAATCTTTCGCTATACCACTGTTTTTCGCTAAACCCTTGTCTTTCGCTAAACGATTGTGCGCTCATAAACTATTCGCCACTTCGGATAGCGCCATCAATAAACGATCGATTTGCGCCTCGCTATGCGCCGCGCTCAACGTAATACGCAAGCGCGCGCTATTGGCGGGCACCGTCGGCGGACGTATCGCGCTAATCCAAATACCGCGCGCGGCAAGTTGCTCGCTCCAGCGCAGCGCCGCGCCGGCATCGCCGATCAGCAGCGGTTGAATCGCTGTCTGCGAGGCGCACAATTGCAAACCGATCTGCTCGGCGCCGCGCCGAAAACGCTGAATCAACTGCTGCAAATGTTCGCGCCGCCAGGACTCTCGTTGCATTAACTGCAGACTTTTTAGCGACGCGGCCGCCACCGCCGGCGGCAACGCAGTGGTATAAATATAAGAGCGCGCGAACTGCACCAGGGTTTCGATCAGCGCTTCGCTACCGGCGACAAAAGCACCAAAGGTGCCGAAAGCTTTACCGAGCGTGCCCATTAAAATCGGCAACTGCCGCTCGCTTAAATTGAAAAACTCCGCGCAACCGGCGCCGCGCGCGCCAAGCACGCCGATACCGTGCGCATCGTCGACCATCAACCACGCATCGTGCCGCTCAGCCAACTCGGCAAGCTCCGGCAGCGGTGCGCAGTCGCCGTCCATACTGAACACGCCGTCCACGGCAATCAATTTACGGCCGCCGTCCGCCCTCGCCAATCGACTCTCCAGATTGTCGATATCGTTGTGCAGAAAACGCTGAAAGCGCGCACCGCTCAACAGGCCGGCATCGAGCAATGAGGCGTGATTCAATTTATCTTCGAAAATAAAATCGTCTTTGCCGAGCAGCGCGGTGATCGCGCCGAGATTGGCCATATAACCGGTGGAAAACAGCAACGCGCGCGGCCGTCCGGTAAATTCGGCGAGCGCCTCTTCCAACTGTTGATGCAAGGCGCTGTGGCCGCACACCAAATGCGAAGCACCGCTGCCGACGCCATATTCGTCGGCCGCGCGCTGAAAAGCGGCAATCACTTCGGGATGGTTGGCGAAGCCCAGATAATCGTTGCTACAAAAAGCGAGATAGGATTTGCCATCGACAATTAACTCCGGCCCCTGCGCACTCGCAACGCTGCGCCGCGAGCGATACAACTGCTGAGCGCGACGTTCGGCGAGAGCCGGCAGTAATATATCGTCGATTGCCATAGCATTAACTCAATACATCTGCCAACACGGAGCGACGCGCAATGTTGCGCATCGCTCGAGCAGCAAAGCGAGCGTTAAGCTCGCGCTGAAACTTCGATGAACGCTGTCGGGATCACTGTTGGACTCAAGCGCGCGCCGCGTCGTAAAAATACTGATCGTTGCGTGCGCTTTCAACCTGGCTTTGCAATTGTTGCTCGACATCTTCGTCGCCATGCTCGACAACGCGCTGCTCGGGTTTGATGCCAAGGCGATCGAACAGTTGCAGATCCTTGTTCGCTTCCGGATTCGGCGTGGTCAATAATTTTTCGCCGTAAAAAATCGAATTGGCACCGGCGAAATAAGCGAGCGCGTGCATCTCATCGTTCATCGCCTCGCGCCCGGCCGACAAACGCACATGCGATTGCGGCATCAATATGCGCGCTACGGCGATGGTGCGAATAAAATCGAACGGATCGACGTTCTCAATCTCCGCCAATGGCGTGCCCTCTACCTTCACCAGCATATTGATCGGCACGCTCTCCGGATGCTGAGGCAGATTCGCGAGCTGCAATAACAGACCGGCGCGATCGCGAATACTTTCGCCCATGCCGACGATGCCGCCGCTGCACACTTTGATACCGGCGCCGCGCACGTGATCAAGTGTGGTCAAGCGATCCTGATAAGTGCGCGTAGTGATGATCTCGCCATAGTATTCCGGCGAGGTATCGAGATTGTGATTGTAGTAATCGAGCCCGGCGCTCGATAACTCCTCGGCCTGCTCGGCAGTCAACATACCGAGCGTCATGCACGACTCCAAGCCAAGCTCTTTAACGCCGCGCACCATCGCGGTTACGTATGGCATATCTTTTTTCTTCGGCGAGCGCCACGCGGCACCCATGCAAAAGCGCGTCGCACCGCTGGCTTTCGCCTTGCGCGCTTCGTCGAGCACTTTCTGCACTTCCATTAATTTCTCCGTCTCGAGGCCGGTGTCATAGCGATTGCTTTGCGGGCAGTATTTGCAATCCTCGGGACAGGCGCCGGTTTTAATCGATAACAAGGTGCTGACCTGCACGGCATTGGGATCGAAGAACTGCCGATGCAGGCTCTGCGCCTGGAACAGTAAATCGTTAAACGGCAGCGCAAATAACGCCTCCACCTCGGCGCGCTGCCAATCGTTGCGGACGGGGCCGCGCGGTGAGGGGCTGTGGGAATCGCGGCGAGTGGCGGCAGTCATGGCAGGTTCCTGGCTAACGAAGGCAGTAAATGGGGTAATTTTAAAGACAATAAACAGCTGCCATATTAACGGCTTACCGCTCTCTGTCAACCTGCAAGGATGCCCATGGTTAACAACCCCTTCGATCGACTGTTCCATTCACGCTGCCTGTTATGCGGGCTGATTGTCCATGCCAAAGCGGCGGACTGTATTTGCGTGGCTTGCGCCGCCGAGTTGCCTCGCATCGCCGAATATTGTTTACGTTGCGCTTTGCCGCTGCCGACACGCGGACTTTGCGGGCGCTGCCAGATCCAGCCGCCACCCTACAGTCGATGCATCAGTCCATTGGTTTACGGCGCCCCGATCAGCCGCTTGATCGCCCACTTTAAATACTCCGGCAAGCTCGCTTATGGGCGCCTGTTGAGCGGCGAACTGCTGCGGCGTTTACGCCTTGAAGCCAGCCTGGATGCCGATCTGTTAATGCCGGTGCCTCTGCATTGGCGGCGGCGCTGGGCGCGCGGCTTCAATCAGGCCGAAATTATCGGCGACGAATTGAGCAGAGCGCTGCATCTGCCACTGCAAACACGCTGGTTAACCCGTGTACGGCCAACTCCACCGCAACAAAGCTTAAGCGCTAACGAGCGGCGCAAAAATTTGCGCTCGGCATTTGTATTGCGCGCCTCGGTGCTTGGCCTGCGTATCGCTTTGATCGACGATGTCGTCACCACCGGCGCCACCGTCAGTGAAATCTCGCAACTGCTGTTGAATGCCGGCGCCCGCTCAGTGCAAGCCTGGTGCCTGGCGCGCACGCCTTAACATCCGCCGATCCGCCTATTGACCGACGTGTTAGAGTGAAAACCAGATACAGTCATTTGCGCACAGGAATTGTTGTATGAGTGTCGACCCGCATCCCTTCGCCAACCTGTCGCCGGAATTGGTTATCGATGCCGTGGAAAGCACCGGGCGCTTATCGGATTTGCGCGTATTCCCGCTCAACAGTTACGAAAACCGCGTTTACCAAATCGGCATCGAAAACAGCGAGCCGATCATCGCCAAATTTTATCGGCCCGAGCGCTGGAGCGATGCGCAAATTCTGGAAGAGCATCGCTTTTCGCAGCAACTGGTGGAAGCCGAATTACCGGTGGTGCCGCCGCTGGCCGATGCCGATGGCAAGACGCTGTTCGAATATCGCGGCTTTCGCCTCGCCTTATTTCAGCGCCGCGGCGGCCACGCGCCGGAGTTGGACGATCCCGATACCCAATTAATGTTGGGCCGTTTGCTGGCGCGCATGCATGCGGTTGGCGGCAGCGAGGATTACGTCGAGCGGCCCGCGCTGGATGTGAAAACCTTCGGTCGCGACAGCATGGAGTTTATCGCCGAGCATGCCATCAGCGCCGATTTGCGCACGCCGTACGTCACGCTATGCGAGGATTTGTTGAAACGCATCGAACCAGTGGTTCGCGATGTCAAACCGCGCTTGCTACGCACGCACAGCGATTGTCATCGCGGCAATATCATCAGCCGCGATCAACTGGCGCCTGGGGAACGGTGGTTTTTCGTCGACCTCGACGACAGCCGGATGAGCCCTGCGATCCAGGATTTATGGATGTTATTATCCGGTGAGCGCTTTGAACGCACGGCGCAGTTGGCGGAAATTCTCGAGGGCTACAACGAGTTTCGCGATTTTGAAACCAAGGAACTCGCGCTGCTGGAACCGCTGCGCACGTTGCGGTTGATGCATCACGCGGCCTGGATCGCACGCCGCTGGCAAGACCCCGCGTTTCCATTGGCCTTCACCTGGTTTGGCAGCGGCCGTTATTGGGCCGATCATATCCTGGAGCTGCGCGAACAATTGGCCGCGCTGGATGAGCCGCCGCTGACCGTGTATTGAATCCGTACCCTGTCATCGACGACAGGATACGCGCCGCGAAGTTGGCGCTATAATCCTCCAAAATGCTCTGGCAGATACTCGCTATGTCTAAACCGCTCGCACGCAACAACATCGTCGATCCACTTTGGCAGGCGATCCGCGCCGAGACCACGTTGGAAGCCAACAACGAGCCTATTCTCGCCAGTTTTCTGCACGCCACCATATTGAATCACGACACGCTGGAGTCCGCGCTGAGTTTCCACCTGGCGCAAAAGCTCGATAGCGCCACGGCATCGGCACTGTTGATTCGCGAAGTTATCGAGCAAGCCTTTGCGAGCGATGCCTCGATCGGCGAAGCGATTCGCGCCGATGTGCGCGCGGTGCGCGAACGCGATTCCGCCTGCATCGGCTTTTCCGTACCGTTTTTATATTTCAAGGGCTTCCACGCATTGCAAGCGTGGCGCGTCGCGCACTGGTTGTGGCAACAGGGCCGCGAATCGCTGGCGCTATTTTTCCAGAATCGGATCTCGGGCGAGTTCGGGGTAGACATTCACCCGGCGGCGCGTATCGGTCGCGGTGTAATGATGGATCACGCCACTGGCATCGTCATCGGCGAGACGGCGGTGGTCGGCGATAACGTTTCGATCATGCAATCGGTGACGCTAGGCGGCACCGGCAAGGAACACGGCGACCGCCACCCGAAAGTCGGCAACGGCGTACTGCTCAGCGCCGGCGCCACAGTGCTGGGGAATATCGCTATCGGCGACGGCGCCCAGGTCTGCGCCGGCAGTGTAGTGCTGAAAGAAGTGCCGCCGCACACCATCGTGGCCGGCGTTCCCGCCAAAGAAATCGGTAAACCGAGTTGCGCACAACCCGCGCTGGAAATGAATCACCACGTGGATGTGCCGCCCTCCTCGCAGTTCATCATTTGATGGGACAGGTTTTAGGTTTTAGGTTTTAGGTTTTAGGTTTTAGGTTTTAGGTTTTAGGTTTTAGGTTTTAGGTTTTAGGTTTTAGGTTAAATAAGATACGACCACCTACCGACTAAAACCTAACTACTAACTACTAAAACTGCAAGCGCCTAGCGCTTGCAGTTGGGCCTCCGCCCAGCCGCGTGCGCTTCTTGAGCAGTGTCTTCCGCCGCCAGCAATTGGCGATTCAATGCGCTCATCCGTGTTTGATCGGAGGGGTGTGTCGATAAAAATTCCGGCGGCTTATCCTTGCTAAACGCCGCCATATTTTGCCATAGCGTCACGCTTTCATCGGGATTAAAACCAGCCTGCGCCATATAGCGCAGACCGATGGTATCCGCTTCGGATTCCTGCGTGCGGCTGAATGGCATCAGTACACCGTAAGTGACGCCAGCTCCGAGCGCCCCCATGACCACCGCTTGCTGAGTATTATCGGAAGTCCCCGCAATAATGGCGGCTACCGCCAGCGCACCCGACGCGGCGGTCTGCTGCGATAAGCGCTCGGCGGAATGGTGCGCCTCGACGTGGCCGATTTCGTGACCGATCACCGTAGCCAACTCGGATTGCGTAGTCGCCACTTTCAGAATGCCGGTATGCACGCCGATTTTTTTTCCCGGCAACGCAAACGCGTTAGGGGTATCGTCTTCGAATACTTTAATCTCCCAACCCTTGCCTTCATCGCCGGGCAGCACCGCCAACAGTGCGTTGGAAACGCATTCGACATAGCGATTGAGCGCGGGATCGGTATTCGTTTTTTGCTTTTTCTTCAGGTCGTCGAAAGCGACGGCGCCCATTTTGTTCATTTGGCCGGCATCGGGCGAAAACAACATAAACTGTTTACGTCCGGTCGGCGACTCCGCGCAGGCCACCAAGATCGATGCCACTGCGATAGCTGCGAGCGCCACCGTTCTATTCGATTTGTTCACTGCTACCTCGCTGAATAGCGGAGCGTTTACACGCTCCGCTTCGATCGCAAAAGTTCCAAATTACTATACTCGCCTCGCCGTACTTATTCCGTACTCCACGGCGTGCAAATAGGCGGATCGGTGACTTCCTTGTATTCGCACAGCGATACCGCGGCATTGCTGGCATTAATGCGCCACGTAGACAGCACGTCGTCGCCGCCGATGATTTGATAATTACCGGCCGTGCCGCCGACGCTCCACGGATAACAAACGGGTTCGTTTTTATGGCCTTCATAACTACACAGCGAAACCGAACCGTTGCCGTGATTGACGCGCCACACCGACAGGTTGCCCTTGGTGGACACACCGCTGAATTGACCGTCGGCGGCGATCGCCACGGAGGTCAATAATAATCCAGATAAAAAGAGATAAGGCCGCATAACAGAATCGCTCCGATGATGTTAGAAAAAAAATCGAGTGCATTAGCGTTATAGTGACGGCGTTTCGATCGCCGTCCTCGATGTCCACAGCAGTTTAGCACTGCCGGCTCATACCCGATATGGAGGATAAGCAGCCGGCGATGATCCGCTACCATCGTGCCGGTTAGTTTAGCTACCAATTTAATTAGAACCTACCTCAAAAATTAGCGAGCGCAGCAATTTTGCGATAGGTTCTAGCCACCAATCCCTGCGAGGAATAATTATGGACTCCTATCAGAACAAAGTAGCCGTGGTAACCGGCGCCGCGAGCGGTATCGGCCGCGGCCTGGCGAATCGCGCCGCTCAGCTCGGAATGCGCGTGGTCATTGCCGATATCGATGAGCGCGGTTTGCGCGAAGTGGAGCAGGAACTTAACGCACAGGGCGCCGAGATAGTGGCGCAGCGTCTCGATGTCACCCGCCTCGATTCGGTGCAGGCGCTGGCCGATACCGCATTCGATAAATTCGGCGCGGTTAATTTATTGTTCAACAATGCCGGCGTACTGGTCGATGGCATCAGTTGGGAGCGCAGCGTCGAGGACTGGCGCTGGAGTTTCGATGTCAACGTCATGGGCGTCATCCACGGTATAAAAACCTTCGTACCGCGCATGTTGGCCGCTGGCGAGCCCGGCGTCGTCGTCAATACCGCGTCGATGGGCGGCCTATTATCGGGCGCGTATCTGGGTCCGTATATGGCGACCAAACACGCGGTGGTATCGATCAGCGAAACGCTGCATTTCGAATTGCTCGGCGAAAAAACGCCGTTGCGCGCGGCGGTGTTGTGTCCGGGCGAAGTCGCTACCGGCATCTGGCATTCGGAGCGCCTGCGCACCGAGCAATATGGCGAGAAGGGCAAGTTTTCTTCGCCGGCGGAAACCGCCACGCACGATTTCCTCACCAATAGTGTCGCGCAAGGCATAACCCCGCAAGCGCTGGCAGAGCTCGCGTTCGATGGCATCAGTGCCGGTAAGTTTTGGTTGTTTTCGCATCCCGAATCGCTGAAAGCCTTGCTCGCGCGCCGCGTACAATCCATCATGGACGAAACGGTGCCCCAGCCGCCGCAGTTTTAAACTCTCATTTCTAATGCTGGTTTTTTAATCGACAGGCGCGAGGCCTAGCTGTATGGCCATCAAAGGTCGCGGGACCGATCAGAACCCGCACAATCGCTTCGCGCCGCGCGTCAGCGTTATCGAAATAGATGCATCGAACCCAGACCCGGCGGCGACCAGTCCGCCAACTCACCCCGCAACCGCCGTACGCGTCGAGCGGGCACGCAGCCTGATCAGCTATAACGATTCGCCGGACGTACCGTTCGATCGCTCCATCAATCCGTATCGCGGCTGCGAGCACGGTTGTGTTTATTGCTTCGCGCGGCCCACGCACGCCTATTTGGATTTATCGCCGGGGCTGGATTTCGAAACTCAGCTGGTCGCAAAGACCAATGCCGCAGAAATTTTGCGCGCCGAGCTGGCCAAGCCGAGTTATCGCTGCGCACCGATTACGCTCGGCGCCAATACCGATCCGTATCAGCCGATTGAAAAACAATATCGCATCACGCGGCAAATACTCGAAGTGTTATGGGAGCATCGCCATCCCTGCACCATCATCACCAAAAGCCAATTGATCTGCGAAGATCTCACGCTGCTCGCGCAAATGGCGCGCGAAAAGCTCCTGAAGGTGATGCTCAGCGTCACTACGCTCGACGACGATTTAAAACGCAAGTTGGAACCGCGCGCGGCCAGCGGTCAGGCGCGAATCAATGCTATGGCGCAGCTGGCCGATGCGGGCATTCCGGTCGGCGTGCTCGCCGCGCCGATGATTCCCGCGCTCAACGACCACGAGCTGGAAAATATTCTTACCGCCGCCAAGCAAGCCGGGGCGGAAAGCGCGGGTTACATCTTGCTGCGCTTGCCGCTGGAAGTCAGCGAGCTATTCGAAGCATGGCTGCAGGAGCATTTTCCATTGCGCGCCGCGCACGTATTAAGCCTGATCAGGCAGAGTCGCGACGGCAAAACTTACGATTCGCAATTTCATAGTCGTATGCGCGGCAACGGCGTATTTGCGGATTTATTGGCAACGCGCTTTCAGCGCAGCTGTCGCGCATTGCATCTCAACGAAAATAAAACCGTATTGAATAGCGATCGTTTCCGCGTGCCGTCGGCGCAGTTGGGCCTTTGGTAGTCCGCGCTATACCGCGAGTGCACAGCAATAATTATCGGCATCGATTAAGATTGCAAAAAATATTTAGGAGATCATTTCTATGTGGCAGCGTTTACTCTTGATGGGCGCCTTACTGCTGAGCGGCACTGCTTTTTGCGCGAATGTCGAGACCGATTACGAGGCTTCATTTAATTTCGATAACTTGCATTATTATCAGTGGCTGGATGCCGCCGATAATATCGATGAAGCGTATGGGGCATTGCCCAGAGACAATATAAAATTTGACCTGGAACAGAGCCTCGATACCGGCTTGAGCCCGGCAAACGCCGAACATAAAGCCGATATGCTGGTACGCTTCTATATCAAGAGCGTTAAAAAGCTGGTCGATGATGGGCCGCGCGTCGGCGTCGGCATGGGCGGCTACGGCGGCAACACCGGCGGCGGCATTTCGTTTAGCTTTCCATTGGGCGGTAGCGGTCTCGATCAACAGGCACAAATCGTCATCGATTTTCTCGATCCGGAAACTCAACGCTTACTTTGGCGCGGCAGTTTAGTCACCGGTATGAGCAGTAGCTCGTCGCAGGTTAACGAGCGCCAGGTGAATAAAGCCGCCGCGGAAATTTTGAAACAATTTCCACCGCGAAATTGACATCCACTCATTTCGTCGCATCGATAAAGGCAAACGCATAGATTTGCCCCCTCTCGCAGAATCGCCCCATATTCAACGCGGCGTTACCGCCTGCGCCCCTCGTCCGATCGGCTTGAGGGCAGATACGCGCGTCCCATTATCCGCACGCGGCAGATAACGTAAAATTAACCGTTAGTTACGTTAAATGCGTAACCATATTTGCTTATCGGTTAAAGCAGAGAATTGCCGATCCCAGTACCGTTGCGGTCATGAAGATCGTTCAACAAGAATTTGGCAAGCGTTTGCGCGAGGCGATGATTGCAGCGGGCTATGAAGCAAAACCCGCCGTGCTCGAGCGCGAATTCAACTTGAAATACATGGGTAAGCCGATGACCTTGCACGGCGTGCGGCGTTGGTTGCGCGGCGAGACTATCCCAGCCCAGGATAAATTGGTGGTATTGGCGCGCTGGTTAAAAATCGAACCGCAAATATTGCGCTGGGGCGTAACTGCCAATGCGGTGCGCGAGGACAAGCTCGCGTGGGAGCATGCGATCAGCTATCAGGAGCGGGAAACCTTCGAGGCCTTTCTCGCGCTAACGGCAGCACAGAAAAAAACTGTGCGGGAAGTAATCCATGCGCTTGCGGAATCGAATTCTAAAGAGAACCGCAGCGAAAACCCCACCCCCTAGCACCTGCCCCTTCCGTCGTATCGAGCAGGGCGATGGTGGTCAGGTTTTAAGAATAACGCTAAGCACACCCAACAAAATGAGCCGGCACGAACATGACAGCGCATTAGCCGTACCTATGTCCCGCACCGGGTGTCGCCAGGGATTACCGCTAAGAGCACGCGGCACAAGGGCGACACCCGAGCCTGTGCATGGATGCACGTCGTTGCGTGTCCGGGACATAGGTACGGCTACTGTGCCCACTCACTCTCCCCGCTCATTTTGTTAGCGAGTTAAGCACGATCAGGCTGTCAGTGATACTGCGCGGAAAACTCGTGCACCGCATCGATGAAAACCCGCGCGTGCTCGGGATCGACATCCGGTGTAATACCGTGCCCCAGATTAAATACATGACCGTTGCCGGCGCCGAAACTGGCGAGAATTTTTTCAACCTCGCTACGAATGCGCGCAGGTCCGGCGTACAACATCGTCGGATCCATATTGCCCTGTAATGCGACGCGCTCGCCGATGCGCTTGCGCACTGCGCCGATATCGACGGTCCAGTCCAGTCCCACGGCATCGGCGCCGACCGCTGCGATTTGCTCCAACCAAGGGCCACCATTTTTCGTGAATACGATAACCGGCACGCGCCGGCCTTCGCGCTCGCGAATCAAGCCGGCGATAATTTTCTGCATGTACGGCAGCGAAAACTCGAGGTACGCCGCATAGCTCAATGCGCCGCCCCAAGTATCGAAAATTTGCACAGCCTGCGCGCCGGCGGCAATTTGGCCGTTTAAATAACTCGTCACACTGTGCGCAAGTTTTTCCAGCAACGCATGCATTACTATCGGCTGCTCGAATGCCAACGCTTTTGCGTGGCGAAAATCCTTCGATGAGCTGCCTTCAACCATGTACGTTGCCAAGGTCCACGGACTACCCGAAAAACCGATCAGCGGCACGCTGCCGTTCAGTTCGCGACGAATAGTTCGCACCGCATTCATCACATAACCCAGATCTTTTTCCGGGTCGGGTATCGGCAGTGCGGCGACATCGGCGGCGCTGCGTACCGTTTTACGAAAACGCGGCCCCTCGCCGCTTTCAAAATACAGACCGAGCCCCATCGCATCGGGGATCGTCAGAATATCCGAGAATAAAATAGCGGCGTCGAGCGCAAAGCGTCGCAGCGGCTGCAAAGTTACTTCGCAAGCCAAGTCCGGATTGGTACAGAGCGCCATGAAATCGCCGGCCTTGCTGCGCGAGGCGCGGTATTCGGGTAAATAACGACCCGCTTGTCGCATCATCCATACCGGCGTGACGTCGACGGGCTGCCGTTGCAACGCGCGTAGAAAACGGTCGTTTTTTAATTCGGTCATCGGTGGGCGATTCCAATAAACAGCGTGAATGCGCCGGTTTTAGTGCATTTGGCGCGGATATATTTGCGGTATTTGCGAAGCTGTAGTTGTGAAACTTTAATTGTGAGGCTTTAGTTGTGAAGCCTTGGATAAAGCGCCGGCATTCTACACCCGGGGGGAAACCGCGACAAACCGACCGACACCGCAGAATTCGGACTGGGAGGCGACGTTACCGGCCATCGCCCGGCGCGCGAATATCAGCCTGCACGCTCTTTAATGCCCGCGGCCACGGCTTTTGATCGCGCAATGTCGGCGGCAGTGCCGCAATTGCAGCCAGCGCACTATTGCGATCGGCATACGGGCCAACCACGACGATGTAGCGCGACCGGCCGTTGAGTTGCGCGCGGTAGGAGTGCAATTTTGCACCGTCAGCGCTTGAACCGATAAATCTCGCCACCGCGCTGGCGGATTCGGCGCTCAACAATTGCAAAATGAACTGATCGGCGGGCCACGCCAGCAGCTCGCGCTCGTCCGCGCTTAAATCGCGTACAGCCGCCTGTGCAACCTGCTTCTTAGCTGCCGGTATCGATGCTGGTTTCGGTGCGGCCTCAGGCACGGGCGTCGGCGGTGCCGTCACCACGCGAGGCGTCGCCTCAACTTTTACAGTCGGCTGCGCAGATGGCACTACAATTTTTTGCGGCGCTGCCGCCGCCGGCGCAGCAGACACCGACGAGGCGGCCTGTGGCTCCGGCACATGCGTCGACGCTATCGGTGCGGGAGCAACCGTTTGCGGCAACACCAGCGGCACGCTGCGCCGCTCTGACAATTCAGCCGAAGGCGTTATTGCTGGCGCTGTAGTTGTAGCTGTAGCTGTAGTTGTAGACGTTGCCGGCGCTTCATTGTTCGAGCCACTGCGCAGCAGCAATACGACGACGATGCACAATAACGCTACGCCGCCGCCGATATGGCGCGGCGATAAGCTTTTGAGAGTGGCCGCAAGAGTGGCAATAAGTGTGGAAAAGCTACGCGAGGATCTGTTGGTTGCCTCCTGCGCCAATAACGTGGGCAACCATTCGTGAATGGCGGAGAAATTACCGCCGCTATGTCGGTACAGCTCGCGCAATTGACCATCGGAGAACGGTGCCGGCTCGCGAGAGCCGGCCGCCTGCAAGCGCGTCAATACATAATCGGCGGTCTCGCGCGCGTCGAGCGGCGGTAATTCGATGCGTTCGACAGCATCGGCACCGGCTTGCTCGCAGGCCGTAATCAGATCGGGCTCGCCGGCCAACAATAAGCGTAAACGCCCGCCGGCACTGCGCGCCAATACTAAACACTCAGCCAATACCGGCACCGCCAACAAATGCGCATCGTCGATGATCAAGGCGATGGGCTGCGGTTCGCGCCCAGCCGGCTGCCACTGTGCGAAAGCTGCAATCAAGGTCGCGTTATCCTGCGCCACGGTGGCGATCAAGCCCAGCTTCGCAGCGATTATGCGGCGAATTTCCGCACTATCCATCATCACGTTGGCTTCGATGCGACAGTTATCGGTTAATTCGCTCAGGTCGAGCAGCACTTCGTCGAGCAGGCGCGACTTCCCCACACCGGGCGCGCCGTTGAGCAGCACGATGCCGCTGGAGAAATACAGCGCGTGTACGACTCGCTGCGCTAAAAAACGCCGCTGGCCACCGACAAAAAAGAAATCGACCAAGGCGCCCGGCGCGAACGGATCGATCGGCAAGCCAAAACGCTCTTGCAAGGTAGCAGTACGCATATTCATTGCATTCTCGCGCTCATGGCATCGCCACGCGTATTATCTTGCGGCCAGACACGCTTGCAGCGTGGCCAACGGAAAATCGGTAGTCACTATGGCTTCGCCGATAGCCTTCAACAGCACTAAGCGTAATTGGCCATCCAGCACTTTTTTATCCACTGCCATCAACGCCAGAAACTGTTCGACGGCCATATCGTAGGGCGGTGCGATCGGCAGTCCGGCACGCGTTAATAAGGTGCGCACATCATCCACTTCGCGCGTCGTTAACCAGCCGAGCCGAGCCGACAAGTCGGCGGCCATCGCCATCCCCACCGCTACCGCTTCGCCGTGCAACCACTCGCCGTATCCCTGCGCAGTTTCGATCGCGTGGCCGAAAGTATGACCCAAGTTCAAGGTGGCGCGTACGCCCCCCTCATGCTCGTCGGCGGCCACAACATTGGCTTTGTTGACGCAGGAGCGATAAATCGCCTCGTCCAATAATGCCGGATCGCGCGTCATCAAACCGTCGATATTGATTTGCAGCCACGCGTAAAACTCGCGGTCGCAGATCAAGCCGTACTTAATTACCTCGGCTAAACCGGCGGAAAATTCCCGATCGGGCAGCGTGCGCAAAGTAGCGGTATCGATCACTACACAGCGCGGCTGGTGAAAAGCGCCGATCATATTTTTACCGAGCGGATGATTGACACCGGTCTTACCGCCCACCGACGAATCGACCTGCGCCAATAAAGTAGTCGGCACTTGAATGAAAGCTACGCCGCGCTGATAGGAGGCAGCCGCAAAGCCGGTCATATCGCCGACCACCCCACCACCGAGAGCTAGCAGCGTGGTGGTGCGATTGTGGCGGGACGTAAGCAACTCGTCGAATATCGTATTTAGCTGCGCCAGCGTTTTATATTGCTCGCCATCAGGCAGCACCACGCTGCTCACCTGAAAATCGGCGGCTAATGTAGCGCGCACAGTATCGAGATAGAGTGGTGCAATCCGCTCATTGCTGACAATACAGACTTGTCGACCGGCGATATGCGGAACATACAACTCGCGGCGCGCTAATAACTGCTCGCCGATATAAATCGGATAACTACGAGTGCCTAAAGCAACGGTAAGGGTGCGCATATGGGGTTCGTTTTCGTCTTAGAACAGCCCAGCAAGATAACGCGCAGCATGGTCTGGTGGCAATGTGTTGTGGCAACGAAGGTGGCAACGAAGAAAGTATCGCGCTCAACCGAGCTGGCGCAGGCGCTCGGCTAAATCCTGCGCCACGACTTTTGGCCCCCGGCCATCTGTATCGACGATGATAGCGGCGACCTCGCGATACAACGGCTCGCGAACCTGCATGAGCTGAGCTAATACCGACGCGGGATCGTCGTTTTGCAACAGCGGGCGCTTGCGATCGCGGCTGGTACGCCGCACCTGCTCTTCGACGGAGGTATGCAGATAAATAACAATGCCGCAGGTACTCATCAAGCGACGATTTTCTGCGGACATGACGGCGCCGCCACCGGTGGAAATCAACACGCCATCCAGCGCGCTTAATTCTTTGAGCGCAGCCGACTCGCGCAGGCGAAACCCCGCCTCGCCCTCCTTATCGAAAATCCACGGAATATCGACGCCACTGCGGCTTTCTATTTCCCGATCGACGTCGGCGAAATCGAGATGCAACTCATCGGCAAGCATTTTACCGATGGTAGTTTTGCCGGCCCCCATGGGGCCGACAAGAAACAAACGTTTTACTGCAGGCATGCAAATTAGTCGACCAAAGCATCCGCTAAAATACGCGGCGTTACGAAAATCAACAACTCTTGTTTGGTTTTGGTGATGTCGGTGCGCTTAAATAAACGGCCGACGTAGGGAAGATCGCCAAGGAAAGGTACTTTATCGGTTTTAGTGACATCGGTCGATTTAAATACCCCACCCAGCACCACGGTCTCGCCATTGCCAACCAACACTTGCGTCTTCAGCGAGTTGGTATCGATGCTCGGCACAGAGCCGCCATTGCCGGTGGGTATAAACTGTCCCACCGTATCCTGGTTGATTACCAGATCCATGATAATGCGATCGTCCGGCGTAATGCTCGGTGTAACGTCGAGCTTCAATACAGCCTCTTTGAACGAAATGGTCGTTTCGCCGTTCGCAGCGGATTGCTGATACGGAATCTCGGTACCCGATTTAATCGTCGCCTGCTGTTTATCGCCGGTGATTACTTTCGGTTGCGATACCACTTCGCCGCGACCCTGGGACTCGGCAGCGGAAAGCTCGAGCTGCAAGCTGACATCGTTGCTGAGATAACCGATTGCAATCGATCCGGTTGGATTAGTCGCGCCTAAATTTACATTCAGCGCATCGGGAATGATTGCCGGGCTACCGGGTTGACCGATCGTGGCATTGCTCGCGTTGGCGTTGATCGCACTCTGTACCGAGCTGTTGGTGCTGCCGTAATACATCGGATTGTTGTTGACTCGAACAATACCGGCTCCGCCCCACTTGATACCGATGCTGCTGCTGAAGTCGGAGTTGGCGATTACCAGGCGCGCCTCGATCAACACCTGACGAATCGGTACATCCAGCAGCTTAACGATACGCCGGAACTCTTCCAATTTTTGCGCGGTTTCAGTGACCAGCAGAGAGTTGGTACGATCGTCGACGATCACTCGACCGCGCGCACTCAGAATGCTGCCTGCACCCGCGGTAGCCGGAGCGGCGGCGCCACCGCCACCGCCTGCGCCACTCGGTGCAAACAACTTATATAAGTCACGGGCGCGGGCATAACGGACACGAATGTGTTCAGTTTGCAGCGGCGATAATTCCTGAACCTGCTTGGTGGACTCCAACTCCTGGCGCTCGCGCTCAGCGATCTCTGCCGCGGGAGCGACCATCAGCACATTGCCGTCCTGACGTTTATCCAGGCCTTTCGTTTTCAAGACCAGCGCCAACGCCTGATCCCACGGTACGTTTTGCAACCGCAAGGTAATGCGACCGGTCACCGTATCGCTGGCCACCAGATTCAGGCCGGTGAAATCCGCGATAATTTGCAATACGGCACGCACTTCGATGTCCTGGAAATTAAGCGACAGACGCTGGCCGGTAAACGCAAACTCCTTCTTACGCGTCTCGACTTCCTCTTTGGTCAGCGGTTTCACGCTGACCACATATTGGTTATCGGTTTGGTAAGCGAGATAGTCGTATTCACCGGTGGTTTGTAAAAACACTACTGCACCATTGCCGGTGGATTGGGCGTCGACTACTTTAACCGGCGTCGCGAAATCGACCACATCGAAACGGCGCTGTAAATTTTCCGGCAAGCCGGCGCCTTTGAATTCCAATTTGATACGCTGACCTTCAACGGTCGCGTTGATATCGGTTTTCGGATCGCTGAGATCAACGATCAAACGACCCTCGCCGGTATCGCCGCGCCGAAAATCGATATTGTTAATGCTGCGACCGGACGAAGTGCTCGCCTTCGGCTTCGCTAACGCAGTGGAAACCGCATCGCTACCGCTGGTTACTGGCTTCAAATAATCGCGCGCGCCGGCATCGCCGACATTGACGAATAAAGTATTGCCTTCCACGCGAGTCGTATAGGGCGCGGGCTGCACTAAATTGAGAATCATGCGAGTGCGGCCGGCGGATTCCAAAATAACCGCGCTGGAAGCGTTCTCATAGCCGAGAGTATGTTTCTTTTCCTTAACCTGCGAAGTTACGCCGGGAAAATCCAAGGCGATTCTGGCGGGCTTTTCGATCGTGTAACCCTGCGGCGTCGGCGGTGGCGAATCGAATTCGAGTTGAGCCTCAAAACTACCGCCAGGCAGCGAATTAAAATGCAGATCCAGTAAATTTGCGGCAAGGGCTGCGGAGTTAACGCACCACATCAATGTCGCACCGGCAATAGCCTTGGCTGAATTTGCGATGATCTTCGTCATTTTCCCACCACACCCTTTACCCAATTCGCGGGCTGATGATTTGTTGTGCGCCGATTGGTCACGCAAACATCGAGTATCCATGAACTTCTCCGCCGAACTCAGCCAGTTATTCCCGATCATTTATTTCCTGCCTTCAACGGTCTTTAGTTGCAGCTTGTGTGGCCGCTCCACCCACTCATCGGGACCGTTGGAAACAATCTCGATCACGGAAACATAATTTTCCGTTAGCTCCACGACATGGCCATGATTTTTGCCCATGTAATTGCCGATTTTTACGCGATGCACGCTGTTATCGCCATCTTGCACCAGCGCCCATAACGTACCGTCCATCTGCACCGTCCCCACCATGGTCAGGGCGTCGATGCTGAACTGCTCCAAAAACTCTTTGGGGCGGGTCAAATCCGGCTTCACCTTAACCAGCTTTTGTAGCCGCGTGATTTCTTTCACTTCCACCGGCGGCTGGAATGGATTGCGTAAACCCGCCGCGCTGTAAGCGAACGACTTATAGGCGGTAAATGCCGGAATCGGTTGAATATGCCCCGCCGGCTTAGCTTTTATGTCCGCCATGTATTTATCTAAATCGGGATAATCGCTGCCGCCGCAGCCGCCGAGTAGAATCGCCACACCAGCTAGCGCATAAAGACGGAAATTAGATCGCCACATCGCCATGATCTGCTTCCTATGCCCCTTTGTACCGGTAGGTTTTCGCCGAGATACTCATCTGCAAAACCCCTGGCGTTTTCGGATCGGATACCATTTTGAAATCGTGCAAGGTAACGATGCGCGGCAGACCTGCAATGCCGCTCACGAAGGTGCCGAAATCGTGATAGGTACCGGTTACTTCGATGCTGATCGGCAACTCGACGTAAAACTCTTTTGCCTGCTCGGCCTGCAGTTTAATGCTTTTAATCTCGAGCCCGCTCTCGACACCTTTATTGGTGATGTCCTCCAGCAAACCAGGCACTTCGGTATCGGTCGGCAACTGGCTGACCAACGCGCCGAAGGACTCCTCCATTTCTTTCATTTGTTTGCGCAGCGCTTCCAGATTAGCCGCTTTAAAAGCTTTGTCTTCGAATTCCTTTTTTAAATCGAGCTCTTTCGTTTCCACCTGTGCCAACTGATCGCGCAAATCGGAAATATTGTAGACGTAGCCAATGACCATAAACACGACAAAAGCCAATACCCATGCCGCCGCTTTGATCGGCAGCGGCCAACTGCCGATATTATCGAGATTCAACTCGCTGAGATCGAGCTCGCGTAAATCGCGAATCATGTCCTGAAGTGCCACGGCTATTTTTCTCCGGCTTTATCTTGCGGCGGGCTGACTTTCACCGTCATTTTGAACGAGCTCGCCTGCTCGCCAAAATCGGTAGCGGCCTGCACCGATGTGAGATTCGGACTTTCAAACCAATCCGACTTATCGAGTTGCCGCATCAAACTTGAAACTCGATTATTGGATTCGGCGACACCGGTGATATCGATGGTCATATCGTTGCGCGCCAAGGATTGGAAGAACACACCGTCCGGCAAAGTCCGCACCATTTCGTCGAATACATGGACGACCAACGGGCGCGTACCTTGTAAATCCTGAATGACTTTCATGCGATCGAGCAGTTGGCGACGCTTTGCCTCCAGTTCCTTGATTTCGACGACCTGGCGATTCAGCTCATCGATATTGCGCTGCACATAGGCATTTCTGTTGTTCTGATTATCTATCCAGGCGCTGTAGACGCGATTGGTAGCCAGCAGCACGACTAGCGCGAAAACAATGGTGCCACCCAAAATAACCAGAAACTCTTTTCTGAGCTCTTGCCGCAGCTCCTCGCGCCACGGCAATAAGTTAATCTTGGCCATTAGTCAAAACTCCTCATCGCCAAACCACAAGCAATCACCAACGAGGGCGCATCGTTGGTCAGCGCGGCCACATCGACCCGAGAGGCAATCGACATTCGCGCCAGCGGGTTGGCCACGGACGCGCGTGTCCCCAACCGCTCTTGCACCAACTCGACCAAACCGGCCATTGAGGCAACACCACCGGCCAACAGAATATGATCGACATCGTTGTACTGGCTGGAAGAGAAGAAAAACTGCAGCGAGCGCGTAATCTGTTGCACTACGGCATCCTTAAAAGGATCCAGCACATCGTGCTCGTAGTCATCGGGCAGGCCACCCTGCTTTTTAGCGAGTCCAGCCTCTTCGACGGTCAAACCGTAACGACGCTGAATTTCTTCGGTCAGTTGCCGGCCACCGAACAGCTGTTCGCGAGTGTAGACAGTGCTGCCGCCAACCAGCACACTGAGCGTCGTCATGGTGGCGCCAATATCGAGAATGGCTACCACGCTGTCATCGTCGTAATCGAACTGGGTTTGGCACAGCTTAAATGCGCGCTCGACAGCGTAGGCTTCGACATCGACAACTTTGGGCAATAACTCCGCGAGCTCCAAGGCATCTACCCGCGAATCGACATTTTCGCGGCGGCAGGCGGCGAGCAATACTTCCACTTGATCGGGATTGTTGGGGGCGGCACCCTGTACCTCGAAGTCCAGGGCCACCTCATCGAGCGGATACGGCACGTACTGATCCGCCTCGAGACTAATTTGTGTTTCCAATGCCTCATCGCTGAGCCCGGCAGGCATATCGATGAGCTTGGTAATCACCGCCGAACCGGCCACCGCCACCGCCACCGTTTTTAACTTGGTTTTGGCGCGAGCCTGCACGGTGCGCAGCACATCGGCTACCGCCTCGACTTCGGCGATATTCTTTTCAACCACCGCATTGGGAGGTAGCGATGCCACCGCGTAGCTTTCCACGCGATATTGATCGCCACTGCGACTGAGCTCCAGCAGTTTCACCGATGAGGAGCTGATGTCTATGCCCAGTACCGGCTGCGTACGCTTTTTGCCAAAAAAACTGCTTATCACAGTAAATTTCCTATCTGCATCCGTGACTTAGAGCACAATTTTACAACGTAAATTAAATACCACGACCGATGATTACGCAAATGCCGGACAATAAAAAAAGTGCTTATAATTTCACACTTTGGCCAAATCACTTGCGGTAAGTTATCGCCAAGCCTTTTAAAAAACGGAAAAAAATGCCTAAGATCAAATGGTTATACCGAATTTTTTGCTGGCTGGTAGTACTAGCAAGCGCCGCCACAACACTCGTCGGTGCCGGCGTGTTCTTATACCTTAGTCCGAATTTGCCATCTGTCGATGTGCTCCGCGACGTTCAATTACAAACACCACTACGGGTGTATACCCGCGACGGTGAACTGATCGGCGAGTTTGGGGAGATGCGCCGCACACCGGTTAAATTGGCCGAATTACCGCCGCTTTTTATCAAAGCGGTGTTGGCGGCGGAGGATGACAGCTTCTACCAACATCATGGGGTCGATGTTAAAAGCCTCATGCGGGCGGCCTCGCAGCTGTTAGCGAGCGGTCACATTCAGACCGGCGGCAGCACTATCACGATGCAGGTAGCAAAGAATTATTTCCTCACCCAAGAGCGCACCTTTTCACGCAAATTTCACGAGATTTTGCTGGCGCTGCAAATCGAGCGCGAACTGAGCAAAGACGACATCCTCGAACTGTACGTCAACAAAATTTTTCTCGGCAATCGCGCTTACGGGGTAGAGGCGGCGGCACAGGTTTACTACGGGAAATCCATCGATGAGCTGAGTCTAGCGCAGTGGGCCATGATCGCCGGTCTGCCGAAAGCGCCCTCCGCCAACAATCCCATCGCCAAACCCGAGCGCGCCGTGCAGCGCCGCAATTGGATTCTCGGCCGCATGCTAAGCCTGGGCTATATCGACCACGCGCAATATCAGGCCGCGACGGCGGAACCGCTGGCTGCGAGCTATCACGGCTCGGTGCTGGGCCTGGAAGCCAACCACGCGGCGGAAATGGCGCGGCAGGAAATGGTGCAGCGCTTCGGCCTGAAAGTTTATACCGACGGCTACGTCGCCTATACAACCCTCGACAGCAAACTACAGCGCACCGCCAACAATGCGGTGATAGACGGCCTGCTAGCCTACGATCAGCGACACGGCTATCGAGGCCCCGAGCTCCGTCTCAAGGATGGCGACCAAACGCTGTGGCCTCGCAAGTTACAAACGCTATCGGAGATAAACGGTTTGCAGGCGGCGGCGGTGTCGACCATCGAGGCTCGCGCGTTCACCGCGCTGCTGGCGGACGGTCAAACCATCAGCGTGGATTGGAGCAGCGGCTTGGGCGAAATGCGCCGTTATGTCGATGAAGATCATCGCGGCACAGCCCCTCAGTCCGCTAGCGATATCGTCGCTGTCGGCGATGTAGTACGAGTGCGGCGCACCGCGAAAGGATTATGGGAGTTGCGGCAAATTCCCATGCTGGAGAGTGCGCTTATCTGCCTCAATGCCGACGACGGCGCCGTGCTTACACTGGTAGGCGGTTTTAACTTCCAGCACAGCAAGTTCAATCGGGCAACCCAGGCAGAGCGACAACCGGGCTCCGGCTTCAAACCATTTATCTACACCGCCGCACTGGAGCATGGCTTCACGCCGGCGACCATCATCAACGACGCGCCGATCGTGTTTCAGGACGACCAGATGGAAAATGCTTGGCGTCCGGTCAACGACACCGGCAAGTTCTATGGGCCGACACCGCTGCGCACGGCATTATTCAAATCGCGCAACGTCGTTTCGATCCGCGTCTTGCAACAGATCGGCGTCGACACCGCGGTGAATTATGTCGAGCGTTTCGGTTTCGATAAAAACAAAATTCCGCGCAATCTATCCATCGCCCTGGGCAGTCTTTCGGTAACACCGATGCAGATGGTGAAAGGCTTCGCGGTATTCGCGAATGGCGGTTACCGCGTCGAGCCCTACGTATTGCAGCGCGTACTCGATCGCAACGGCGAGGTTATTTATCAAGCTAGCCCGGCCGTTGCGTGTCCTACCTGCGCGAACGCCGCCAGTTTCGCCGCCAATTCATCCCGCGCTCCAGAACCTAATGCCTCGGACGCAATATCCGACGCTAACCCTTCCGAACCCGGCGTCGATCCGCAGGCGAGCACAGCGGCGCCAACCGCGCAGGAACCGGCCAACTCGGCGCTGCCGGCGACAGCGACGGCGCCCCAGGTATTGGATAAACGTTATCAGTTCATCATGGACACGATGCTGCACGACGTGGTTTCGCGCGGCACGGCGGAGGCCGCCTCGAGCCTCGGCCGCGCCGATCTGGCCGGTAAAACCGGCACCACCACCGGACCGGTCGACACTTGGTTTACCGGCTATGCGGGCGGCATCGTCACCACCGCCTGGGCCGGCTTCGATCAGAACAAATTGATGGGGCGCAAAGAGTACGGCGCCACTGTCGCGCTGCCGATCTGGATGGATTTTATGCGCACCGCATTGGCCGGGCGACCGGAGCGCCATTTCAAGCAACCGGAGGGCGTGGTGAGTCTACGTATCGATCCGCACACCGGCCAGCAGGCGCGAGCCGATCAACCCGATGCGATTTTCGAATATTTCACCGAGGATAACCTGCCCGGCCAGGAGGGGCCCGATAGCTCGCCGGGCAGCAGCGCCCCGCCGCCGGCCAATGGCATGTCGGTGCAGGACCTGTTTTAGCGCTTATGCGCTAAAACAGAGTAGTTAGTAGTTGGGTTTTAGCTGTTAGTTAAAGACTTCGTGGAATCGTTACCCAAAAATATTTAGTAGCTGTTTTTAGGTTGGATAGAACCTCAAACTGCAATCGCGGCAATGTGTTTTAACTAACTACTAAGAACCAACTACTAACAACTAAATCTCCTCCAACGCTTCGGCCAACGTACTCACTCCGATCACCTCCATGCCTTCCGGCAAAGTCTTCGGCCGATTGGCGCGGGGGATGATTGCGCGCTTAAAGCCGTGCTTTGCGGCTTCCTGAAGACGCTCTTGGCCGGATGGTACCGGCCGGATTTCGCCGGCTAAGCCGACCTCGCCAAATACCACTAAATCCTGCGGCAATACGCGATCGCGGAAGCTCGATACGATCGCCAGCAACAACGCTAAATCGGCACTGGTCTCCAGCACCTTAACGCCACCCACGACGTTGACGAATACATCTTGATCGCCGACCTGCAGGCCGCCGTGTCGGTGCAATACCGCTAGCAACATCGCCAGCCGATTCTGGTCGACGCCGACCGCCAGACGACGCGGATTCCCAGATGAGATATCGACCAGCGCCTGTATCTCCACCAGCAGCGGTCGCGTGCCCTCCCACACCACCATCACCACACTGCCGGCCGCCTGCGCCATGCCGCGCGTCAGAAAAATCGCCGACGGATTTTTTACTTCGCGCAGACCGTGCTCGGTCATGGCAAACACACCGAGCTCGTTGACTGCGCCGAAGCGGTTTTTATTGCCCCGCAAGGTGCGAAAGCGGCTGTCGTTGGTTCCTTCCAGCATGATCGAGCAATCGATCATATGCTCGAGCACTTTCGGCCCGGCCAGCGAACCATCCTTGGTGACATGGCCGACCAGAAACAGCACTGCGCCACTCTGTTTGGCAAAGCGCGTCAGCAGCGCCGCGCACTCGCGCACCTGCGCGACGCTGCCGGGCGCGGAGGTCAAATCGGGGTCGTACAATACTTGTATCGAATCGACTACCAGCACTTTCGGCGCGTGTTTTTGCACATTATCCAGCAAGCCGTGCACATCGGTTTCGGCGAGCAATTTGAGCTTATCCGTCGGCAGTTGCAGACGCTGCGCGCGCATCGCCACCTGCTGCAGCGATTCCTCGCCGGTGACATACAGCGCGGTCATCGATTGCGCGAGATGACACATGATCTGTAGCAGCAGCGTGCTCTTGCCGGCGCCCGGACTGCCGCCGATCAAAATCGCCGAGCCCGGCACCAGACCGCCACCGAGCACGCGGTCGAACTCCTCGGCACCGGTACTGAAACGCGGTAGTTCGGCCAGCGCGATTTCATTGAGCACTTTGACGTCGCCACCGCTGGTGCCGGCGAAGCCGACCGCGCGCTCGCCGCGCGGCTCGCTGGGCAGGCGAAATTCCACCACGGCATTCCAGGCGCCGCAATCGGTGCATTGGCCCTGCCATTTAGTGAACTCGGCGCCGCACTCGTTGCAGACAAAAGCGGTTTTACGTTTGGCCATTGCGAATTCGGTCTCTCGATTGTGAAGCTGTGGCTAAACCCGCAATGCTAACAGCACTGGCAGCCGCGCGCCGCTGTCCGTACAATCGCTCCCGTCCCCCACTTTGGTTAATCATTCGCGCATGACACTTCTGGTTCCCGAGCGCATGCTGGTTTTTTCGCCGACCCTGGCCGCCACCGTCGGCCTCGAAGAGGCGGTATTGCTGCATTTGCTGCACGATCTCAGCGTGGCGCAAATACGCCCGCAGCAGCCGCCGTGGTTCGCAATCGAGGTCGAAGCATTGGAGCAACTGCTGCCGTTCTGGGATCGTCGTGCACTGCAGCGCATCGCTAAAAATCTCGCCGATCAAGGCGTGATTCATATCGATTCGGCGCCGCTGACCGAGGCCGCGCAATTGCGCTTTCGCTTTCATCGCGCCACTAAATCCATAGGTAACGCCGCAGCGCCATCCGCAACTAAAGCGCCAACACCGGCGGAACCGCAGCGCGTCGAGCCGCGCGCGCAACCGACCGCCGCGCGCGGTGCCGGACTGCTCGGCCCGCATTGGCAACCCGATGAAGATTTACTGCAATTGCTCGCGCTCAATCACAATATCTCGCGCCAATTCGCGCTCGACCAACTCGAAGATTTTATTTTGTATTGGCGCGAGCGCAACGAGATCAGCCATGCCTGGGGCAGCCGTTTCCGGCAACACGTATTGAGCCAATGGCGCCGCCGGGAAAGCCGGCCGCAACTCCCGGCGCAGGCGACCCAGACCACCGGCAACGATCTGCAAGCCACCTGGCACCCCAGCGTCGATGCGCTGCAAATTCTCGAGCGCACCGGCGTCAGCCGCGAATTTATCGAGGACACTATCCCCGAATTCGTGCTGTACTGGCGCGAGCGCGGCGACAATACCGGCACCTGGAACTCGAAGTTCATCGCCCACATTCGCCGCCAGTGGGCGCGCTACAGCAATGCGCTCGAACACGATCAAGAACCGCGCCCGATCGCCGTCAATTGGCAGCCGAGCGAGGACGTTTACGATATTCTGCGTATGGCCAATATCGATATTCAATTCGCCTGCGAATTGCTGCCGGAGTTTATTTTATTCTGGCGCGATGCCGGCACGCCGCAGCGCTCGTGGAATACTAAATTTTTGCAGCATATTAAATATCAATGGGCAACGCGCCATCATTTAGCCAATCATCAGCGGACGGCGGGAGCACAACGTGCAGGATATTCACTCGCTATTGAATCGAATGCGCAATCAGCGCGCTCTACCTTCGAGCAGCTCACCGATCGCAGCTGGGCAGCAGGACTCGTCGATGGAATTTAAATCGCAAGCGAAAGAGCCGACCGCCGAGCATCTCGATGCCATCAATCAGGTGTTTGCTGAGCTCAAGCTGGCTTACCACAATCAATTTTATAAAGCTTTTCCAAACGACCATGAATTAGTGATGGCAAAGCAATTGTGGCTGCATGCATTGTGCGATTTAACGCCCGCACGTTTACGCGCCGGCGTAAGACGCCTCATAAAATCGCACGAGTATTTACCCAGCCTGCATAAGCTGCGCGAATTCTGCGATCCGCAGCCGGAGGAATTGGGCCTGCCCGACGCCCACAGCGCTTACATCGAAGCCTGCCGCGCCGCCAGCCCGAAGCGCGAACAGCAATGGTCGCACCCAGCGGTGTATCGCGCCGGCGTCGAATCCGATTGGTTTTTTCTCGCCAACAATCCGGAGAGCGTTGCGCTGCCGGTATTCAAACGCAATTACGAATTATTGATCGAGCGCCTGCTGAACGGCGAAAACCTCGATGTGCCGCTACCGAAGGCGCTGCCGGAAGAAATTTCGCGGCCGCTGGAGCGCAGCGAACAAAAAAAGCGTCTGCAGCAATTGCGCACCGAGCTAGGTATTTAAAAGGTCAGGTATTTAATTTTAAAACGGGTATTTAAACGCGGCATGCAAGTTAGACATTCAACGAATTTCGAGATCAGAGTATGAGCGAATCCAACGACACGCACTTCGGCTACAAGACCGTCAAAACAGACGAAAAAGTCAAACTGGTCGCCGGCGTCTTTCACTCGGTCGCGGCTAAATACGACGTGATGAACGATTTGATGTCGGCCGGTGTGCATCGCCTGTGGAAACGCTTCACGATCGAATTATCCGGCGTGCGCCGCGGCCATAAAGTATTGGATATCGCCGGCGGCACCGGCGATTTAACCGCGAAATTCAGTCGCATCGTCGGCGCTGAGGGCAAAGTGGTGCTGGCCGACATCAACGATTCGATGCTGAAAGTCGGCCGCGACAAATTGATCGATAACGGCATAGTCGGCAATGTCGAATACGTGCAGGCCAATGCCGAGAGCCTGCCGTTTCCCGACAATTATTTCGATTGCGTCAGCATCGCCTTCGGCCTGCGCAACGTCACCGATAAAGATGCGGCACTGCGCTCGATGTATCGTGTGCTAAAGCCCGGTGGCAGACTGCTGGTATTGGAATTTTCCAAGCCGGTGCACCCCGCGCTCGGCAAACTCTACGATTTATATTCGTTCTCCGCGCTGCCGCTGCTCGGCAAATTGATCGCCAACGATGCCGAAAGCTATCGCTATCTCGCCGAAAGCATTCGCATGCATCCCGACCAGGAAACCTTGAAAGGCATGATGGAAAATGCCGGCTTTGCGCGCCCGGAATTTTTTAATATGACCGGCGGCATCGTCGCGCTGCACCGCGGCATCAAGGCCTGACCATGGCCACCGCAAAGAGCCCGTTTGGTCCCACGCTAAAAACCGGCGCGATCGCCGCGCTGGAGTTCGTCGTCAATCGCGCGCTAAGCCTCGACCCCGCCAGCCGGCAACAATTGGCGGCGCTGGCCGGTCAGGTTTTCCATCTCGAATGCACGCGCCCGCGATTGGATATGTTTTTGATCCTGCATACCGATCGCATCCAACTGGCGGGACAGTGGGAAGGCGAAGTCACCGCCGGCTTGAGCGGCGATGCCGACGACTATCGCGAGCTGCTAACCAGCAGCGACCCCGGCGCCACCCTGATCAACGGCGCGATGACGGTGCGCGGCGACAGCAAGGCGCTGTTGCGGCTGCGCGATATCGCCGCGCATCTCGATATCGATTGGGAGGCGCCGCTCGCCGATTTATTCGGCGATGTGATCGGCCACCAGCTCGGACGCTCGCTGCGTTTTGGCCAGCGCTTATTGCGCGATGCCGCAACCAGCCTACATCGGCAGGTGCGCGACTACGTGCAGGACGAAAGCGATTGGTTCGCGGCGCGCTGGGAAGTCGAGCAATTTAACGCCGACGTAACGCGAGTAGCGCAGCGCAGCGAACAACTGGCAGAGCGGATTAACCAATTGCAGCAACAGTTACAGCAAAAATTGGCACGCCGCCCCGATCGGGATTCAGCGCCGTAAATAGACCGAATAACTCGCTGAAAATCACAATCGGCGAAACCACGATGAGCTTAATTAAACACTGTAGGTCGGACTTCAGTCCGACTTGTCGGGTTGAAACCCGACCTACATTCTAGCTTTGTCGCTACCGAAGACGAGTAGCGAATTTGCTGTAACCGACATGACGGTTAACTTAATACTGGCGAATAAAATTGAACTGAAACAGGTCACATGTATAAAACAGATGAAGTAACCAGTGAATAGATTACGCCGCGCTCTCACCATTATCGCCGCCACCGCGCGCTACCGCCTCGATCTGTTGATCGACGCTGAAGCGCTGCCCGCGCCATTGAGCTGGATCGTTAGATGGTCGCCGCTGCGGCTGCTGCCGGCGCCGACCAAAACGCGCGGCGAACGCCTGCGCCTGACGCTGGAATCGCTCGGCCCGATCTTTATCAAGTTCGGTCAGTTGCTATCGACGCGCCGCGATTTAATGCCGCCCGATATCGCCGACGAATTGGCCAAGCTGCAAGATCAGGTACCCCCGTTCGACAGCGCGTTGGCGATTGCGATCATCGAGCAGGCCTTAGGCCAACGCGTGACCGAGGTGTTTGCCGAATTCGATGCGCAGCCGATGGCATCGGCATCGGTGGCGCAAGTGCATCCGGCCACGTTGCACAGCGGCCAAAGCGTGGTCGTCAAAGTATTGCGGCCGGGTATCGAGCGCATTATCCGCCACGATATCGCGCTGCTGTTTACACTCGCCCGATTGGCGCAGCGCTATCTGCCGGACGGTCGCCGTCTGCACCCGGTCGAAGTGGTCGAAGACTATCAAAATACCGTGCTCGACGAACTCGACCTGAAACGCGAGGGCGCCAACACCGCGCAACTGCGCCGCAACTGGCTCGAATCCGATCTGCTGTACGTACCCGAAGTCTATTGGGATTACACGCGCACCAATGTGCTGGTGATCGAGCGCATTCACGGCATTCCAGTCACGGATGTCGAGGCATTGCGCGCGCAGGGTATCGATATGAAGCTGTTGGCCGAGCGCGGCGTGGAGATATTTTTCACGCAGGTACTGCGCGACAGTTTCTTTCACGCCGACATGCATCCCGGCAATATATTCGTCGCGCGCGAACATCCGAGCCTGCCGCAATATATCGGCATCGATTGCGCCATCATGGGCACGCTCAGCGAATTCGATCAGTATTATTTAGCTCGTAATCTTTTGGCTATTTTTCGCCGCAATTATCGCGAGGTCGCCGAACTGCATGTCGAGTGCGGCTGGGTGCCGCCGCAGACGCGCGTACACGAATTCGAGGCGGCGATTCGCACCGTCTGCGAGCCGGTGTTTCAAAAACCGCTCGGCGAAATTTCCTTCGGGCAGTTGGTGGTATATCTGTTTCAAACCGCACGCCGCTTCGATATGCAGGTGCAGCCGTCGCTGGTGCTGCTACAGAAAACGCTGCTCAATATCGAGGGGCTCGGCCGCCAATTGTATCCGCAGCTCGATTTGTGGAGTACCGCGCAGCCGTTGCTGGAAAGTTGGCTGCGCGAACGCTACTCGCCATTGAAACTGCTGAAAAAGCTGGGCCGCAAACTGCCGCACTGGCTGGAACAATTGCCCGAGGTGCCCGATCAACTGCTCAATCGTTTAGCGAATCCACCGCTGGCCGCACAGCCCGTCGCGACCCCGATTGTCATCGCGCCGCGCCGGCGCAGCAAAGCCAAAGTCGCCGCGCTGGCGCTGATCGTCGCCAGTGTCGCGTATGGTTCGCCGGAAATCGTCCAGCGCCTGACGCAGTTGCCCGCCGCCAGCTGGGCGGGATTGGCAATCGCCGCGCTACTGCTGCTGCGTCGCTAGCCGTCGCGTCGGGCTGCGAATCCACAGCGAAATAAACGGCTGTGCCATAATGGCGCCCCGTTTACCCGCGATCGATCCGCTATGCCAGATCCCACACCAAGCTCAGCCGCCAGCCGCCTCGATACCGGCTTCCTCGATGAAGTCCACTGGGATGCCGACGGCTTGATCCCGGCCATCGCCCAGGATGCCGAGTCCGGCGATATCCTGATGGTGGCGTGGATGAACCGCGAGGCACTGGCGCTGACCGTGCGCGAAAACCGCGCGGTATACTGGTCGCGCTCGCGCGCCAAGTTGTGGTACAAGGGCGAGGAGTCCGGTCATGTGCAGACACTGCGCGAAGTGCGCCTCGACTGCGACGGCGATGTGGTAGTGTTGCGCATCGATCAGTTGGGCGGGATCGCCTGTCATACCGGACGTCGCAGTTGCTTCTTTCGCGTACTGCGCGACGGCCAATGGCAGACGGTCGAGCCCGTGTTGAAAAATCCCGATGAAATCTACCGGTGAATGTAATGCCCGATCGCGCACCGCTCGATACAATTTCAGTCGCTACTACCTCAGTCGGTACTACGTCAGTCGATACCGTATTGGCGCAGTTGACTCAAGTATTGGAACAACGCAAACACAGCGCCGCAACCGATAGCTCGTACGTTGCGAAACTGCACCAGGAAGGCCTGAATAAAATTCTAAAAAAGGTCGGCGAGGAATGTGCGGAAACCCTTATTGCGGCGAAAGATGCCGCGCTTAGCGGCGACAACCAACCGTTGATTTATGAAACCGCCGATCTGTGGTTTCATACTCTGGTGATGTTGTCGCATGTCGGCGAAGACTATCGCGCGGTGCTGAGCGAACTGGAGCGCCGCTTCGATCTTTCCGGTTTAGCGGAAAAAGCCGCTCGCAATCCCTAACCGTTACAATCGATAGCCGATTACAATCGCCAGCCAATTACAGTCATTGGCCGATTAAGAGAACAGAGCTAAAACCTTTACCGAGACTCTTCACAGAGCATCTTCATTAGGAGGCAGGGAAATGGGCAGATTAGGCGAGTTATTGGTTATCCTGGCAATCGTGTTCATGTTATTCGGCACCAAGCGGCTCAAGGATTTCGGCGGCGATCTAGGCGCGGCGATCAAAGGCTTCAAAAAGAATATGGGCGACGACGATAAAGACAACGGCGCCAACGCACCGGTCGAGCAAAAAAATCTCGCCAGCCAGGTTATCGAAGGCCAGGCCGAACACATCAAACAACCCGATCATCAATCCAAGTCCTGATTCGGATAGGAAACAGCGATGTTCGATGTCAGCTTTTCGGAATTAGTGCTGATCCTGATCGTCGGCCTGGTCGTGTTCGGACCGGAAAAACTACCGGAAGTCGTGCGCACCGCCGGCTTATGGCTGAGCAAATTGCGCCGCTCGTTCAATCATATCCGCAGCGAGATCGAGCGCGAAGTCGGCATGGATGAGATCAAGCGCGACATTCATAATCAAGGCATCATGGATAGCCTGAAGGAAGTGCACAACGATTTGCGCAAAACCCAACAGGACTTAAGTCAGCTGCCTCGCGACGTGCGCGACAGCATTAACCACAACACCATCAATCACAACACTATCAATCACAATATCGACACTGGCCACTCCACGGTACCGATGGAAGCATTTCCGCAGACCGCGATGCAGCCAACACTCACGTCGCCCTCGACCGCCGCGGCACCCCATACAGCTCACGCCGAGGCGACGAGCACATCCGAACCCGAATCCAATCATCGCCCATCATGAGTGACTCGAACCCCGACGATCCGGCATTGCCGCTGGTCGCGCATCTCACCGAGCTGCGCAAACGTTTATTGCGCAGCTTGATGGTGGTCGGCGCGATACTTTGTTCGCTATTGTATTTCAGCAATCATATTTACGAATTTTTTTCCGAGCCGCTGCGCAAGTTGTTGCCCGCCGGCACCAGCATGATCGCCACCGATGTCACCAGCACTTTCTTTGCGCCGTTCAAACTAACGCTGGTGGTTTCGATATTATTGGCGCTGCCGTTTCTGCTGTATCAAATCTGGAGTTTTATCGCACCCGGTTTGTACAAGCACGAAAAGCGTTTTGCGATTCCGCTGTTTGTCTCCAGCGTCGTATTATTTTATTTAGGCATGGCGTTCGCGTACTACGTCGCGTTTCCGCTGATCTTCGGTTTCTTCAGCCGCATCGCCCCGGCCGGCGTTTCGTACACGCCGGACATCACCAAATTTTTGGATATGGCGTTGAAGATGCTGTTGGCGTTCGGCTCAATCTTCGAGATTCCGATCGCGACGGTACTGCTGGTATGGTCGGGCATCACCACGCCCGAGGCACTGAAGACCAAGCGGCCCTATGTGATCGTCGGCTGTTTCATCGCTGGCGCACTGCTGGGTCCGCCCGATGTGTTGTCGCAGACTTTGATGGCGGTGCCGATGTGGCTGTTGTACGAAGCGGGGATTTTCTTTTCGCGCTTTATGCAGCGCACTCAGGAGACCAACAAGGAAATTACTACTGCCGATAATTGAGTCGGTGGCCCCACCCTTAAGCTTCAGTGGTTCCGGGGCGCGCCGGCCGGTAGCTTTTTTTCCGGACCGCGTGCCTCAAGTTACATCGTGCTGCCTTCAAAGCAGTTCCTGCAGCCTGTGAGACGACTCCACCTCTTTCCCGTCCGGTCTGACCACGTCCACAAGGTCCAGAAAAAAACTACCGGCCACCACGCCGTCATGATTGATGTGTTCGATCGTTGTGGCTTCGATATTTTTACTTTTCTGTTTATCTTTTAGCTAGCGCCACCGCATCTGAAACTCGGTTTGCGCGTGACGGGGTGACATGGGGTAGGTCTTTTTCGAGATACGTAGGTCGATAGTGACCGAACACTCGAAACGAGCCGGTCGCCGCTAGGAAGCTGAAGCAATCTACATTGACGAATGGCACGGACTGGAAGCACCACGAGGAATCTCGAAAAAGACCTACCCCATGGCGCCCCTTCAGAGAAGAACGAACTAACAACCATCAACGCCAAAGGCGTTAGTACTGATCGCCACCCCCTGCATAACCCATCGCCAGATTATCGAAGCGTACATACTTGCCGATAAACGCCAGCCGCGCGGTGCCGATCGGACCATTACGCTGCTTGCCGATAATGATTTCCGCAACGCCCTTATCCGGCGACTCTTCGTTATAGACTTCATCGCGATAGATAAACATGATCAAGTCGGCGTCCTGCTCGATCGCGCCCGATTCGCGCAAATCGGAATTCACCGGGCGCTTATTCGGCCGCTGCTCGACACCGCGATTCAACTGCGACAACGCCACCAGCGGACAGTTAAACTCTTTCGCCATTGCTTTTAACGAGCGCGAGATCTCAGAGATCTCCGCGGTGCGGCCATCGGTACTGCCCGCGACCTGCATCAATTGCAGGTAGTCGATCATGATCAACGCCGGCTCGCCGTGCTCGCGCACGATGCGTCGCGTGCGCGCGCGCACTTCGATCGGCGTCAACGCCGGCGTATCGTCGATAAATAACGGCCGATCCTTCAACTTGCTGATCGCCGCACTGAGCTTCGGCCAATCCTCATCCTCGAGCTTACCGCTGCGCACCTTGGTTTGATCGATGCGACCAATGGCCGAAATCAAACGAAACAACAATGCCTCGGCCGGCATCTCCATACTGAATACGATCACCGGGCGATCGCCGTGCAGCGCCGCATGCTCGACCAGATTCATCGAGAATGCCGTCTTACCCATCGACGGCCGCGCCGCGACGATAATTAAATCGCCGCGCTGCATACCCGACGTGCGATCGTCGAGCTCAGTGAAGCCGGTGCTAAGGCCGGTGATGGTGGAATCGCTGTTGAACAGCAGATCGATGCGCTCGACCGCGCGCTTCAAAATCGGATTGATGGCCTCGGGACCGCCGTTCTTAGGACGATCCTCGGTAATCTGCGTGATGCGACGCTCGGCTTCGTCGAGCAGCTCACTGCTGCTCCGGCCCTCGGGATGAAAGCCACTGTCGGCAATGGCCTGCGCGGCGCCGATCAGCGCGCGCAGACTGGAGCGCTCGCGCACCGCCGTGGCATAGGCGCGAATATTCGCCGCGCTCGGCGTGCTGCGGGCGATCTCGGCAAGATAATTGAAGCCACCGGCGCGCGCCAGTTCGTCGGAGTGATTGAGCGCGTCGGCGAGCGTGACGATATCGATCGGCTGGCTCGCCTCGACCAACTGCGCCATGCGGCGGAAGATCAGCCGGTGCTCGGGGCGGTAGAAGTCGGCATCGCCGACCACATCCGCCACCCGATCCCACGCGTCGTTGGCGATCATCAGACCGCCCAGCACCGATTGCTCCGCCTCCAACGAGTGCGGCGGCACTTTCAGCTGCGCGATGTCGAGGTCGGGCGGCAGCTCGGCTGCGTACGACTCGTCGAGGATATCGGGTTCCACTATTGTTTTTAACCGCGTCGGTGGAGAGAGAGCTATTGTGTATCAGAGGCAAAAAAAAAGCATTCGCCGCACGCGTTGAATTCGCAGCGACAAATGCTTTTTACGATACGACTAAAAAGTTGGAGCGAATTGCCCAGCCGCTTATTCCGGCACAACTTTCAATTTGATCGCTTGCATGATGTCGGAGTGCACTTGCACATCGACTTCGAACTCGCCGACTTCGCGCAGCGCGCCGTTCGGCAGACGCACTTCGCTCTTCTCGACGGCAACACCGGCAGCGGTGATGGCATCGGCGATATCGCGGGTGCCGATCGAGCCGAACAATTTGCCTTCGTCGCCGGCGTTGGCGGCGATGGTGATCACCAGCTCGGCCAATTGCGCGGCGCGCGCTTCAGCGGTGGCGCGCAGCGCGGCGGCAGCGGCTTCCAGACCGGCGCGGCGCGTTTCGAATTCAGCGATGCTGGTTTTCGTCGCGGCAACTGCTTTGCCGTGCGGGATCAGGAAGTTGCGGCCATAGCCGGCCTTGACGTTTACTTGGTCGCCCAGGTTGCCCAAGCGGCCCACTTTTTCCAACAGAATAACTTGCATCGCCTTACCCTCTCCGGCGGCATGCTCGATAGCCGCCGCGAAACTGTTTTACTAAGAAACTGTTTTACTAAAACGAGTGTTACCAAAACTGCTGCCACCAACACTTTTTAGTGGCCAAACTTTTTTGCAAAGCATTCTTTTTTGCAAAACATTCTTTTTTTAAAGTACTCGCGTCACCGCGTGCGAGCCTGGAAGCGCCCGCGAAAATCCAACCAACTATCGACCAGCGCCAACAAAAACAAGGTCGCGGTCACAATGCCCAGCAAAAAAAACCAAGCCAGATACAGCACTACCAGCGGGCCGCGCCCCCAGCCCTTCAAAGCCACCATGCCGTGCACCAGTGCAATACCGGCAACCACGAACGGCAACCCCAACAAAGCCAGCCACACGTGATACTCGGCGCCCAACATCAGCAGCAACCCACCGATGACCACCAGACCCAGCGCAATCGGCGGCGGCAGGCGCAACTGCTGAAACTCCTGGCGAAAACCGCCTGGGTTATACAACCCGGCCTGCCAGTAGCGCGCCAAAGCGACCGATATAAAGCCTGACACCGCAGCCCAGAAGCCCAACCAGCCGCTAACTTGCACAGTGCTTAACTGACCCAGCGCCTGCACTTGCGGCGACGGCATCTGCGCGCGCAGCTTTTCCAGTAAATCGTTCAGCAGCGCCACCAACTGCAGCAAATAGGCACTACCGAAAATATTCAACGCCAGCGCGGCGACAAATCCCACCGCTACCACAGCAAGCAGCGCCAACGGCCACGAGGACGTCCAGCGCAACACCAACGCTGCCGAGGCTGTCGCCAACAAAGTTGCGATCGGACCGACATCGCCCTGCCACAACAATACGGCGAATGCCGCCAGCAAACCCCAGCCCAGCACCACAAAAGCTTCATTGCCGCCTTTGCGTAACACGACTAAACCAACCGCCGCCACGCCGAACCAGAGAAAAAACGGCAACAGGATACCGGCTACCGCCACCCCGATTGCCTGCGCGCGCCCGCGCATTACCAATTCCGCCAGCGCCCGCATCGATCGTCCTACCTAATCTGCAACGCTACCCGACAACTATTTATGTTGGTCCGAGTACGGCAACAGCGCCAAATAACGCGCGCGTTTGATCGCGGTCGCGAGCTGACGCTGGTAGCGCGCTTTGGTGCCGGTGATACGGCTCGGCACGATTTTGCCGGTTTCGGAAACGTAAGCTTTCAGAGTTTCGAGATCTTTGTAATCGATCTCTTTAGTGCCTTCCGCGGTGAAGCGGCAGAATTTACGACGGCGGAAAAAACGTTGTGCCATGGTCTTACTCCAATGAATCCGGGAGCCGCATTAAGCGTTGCTCCAGTGAATGTGGGATCGCTTACTCTTCGACTTCGTCGGCGACGTCGTCTTCAGCGTCATCTTCCAGCTCGTCCGCCGAATCGTCGCGACGGCCTTCGCCTTCCTCGCGACGATCGCTGCGGTTGCGGCGCTCGCGGTTCTCTTTTTCAGCTTTCAGGATAAAGGACTCTTCGACAGTCGCTTCATCGCGTTGCAGAACCATGTTGCGCAGCACGGCATCGTTGTAGCGGAAGGCGGTGCCCAATTCCTCTACAGCTTCTTGGCTGGCTTCGATATTCATCAGGATATAGTGCGCTTTGTGCACTTTATTGATCGAGTAGGCGAGCTGACGGCGACCCCAATCTTCCAAACGGTGGATTTTACCGCCGTCCTTTTCGATGGTTTGCTTGTAGCGTTCGATCATTGCGGGCACTTGCTCGCTTTGATCGGGATGGACCAAAAACACGATTTCGTAATGACGCATAGCGGCTCCTTACGGGTTATAGCCACTCACTGCCTCGAATAACCGAGCGCGATGTGGCAAGGAGTAAAGCGGACCGGCGCATCAGCTGTATCAGCTAAAGAGCCTGCCCACAGAAAAAGAGGCGCGATTTTAGGCAAATGACGAGCGGGATGCAAGAACTTATCGCAGCTGCTTTATCCCCTCTCCCTGCGGGAGAGGGTTAGGGTGAGGGCCAGCGGATTAAAAAGCAGAGTGCGTGGATTGGTTTGAGCATGCAGGCCCTCACCCCCGGCCCCTCTCCCGCAAGGAGAGGGGAGTTCAAGCGGCCGCTTTTATTTATTGCTGCTTATGCCGCGGCCGCACGCTCGGCGTCGACGCCACCGGCAGGCGCTGGCGCACCGCTTCAAACAAACACACGCCGGCAGCGACCGACACATTGAGACTGCTGACCGTGCCGGCCATCGGCAATTTCACCAGATAATCGCAGTGCTCGCGGGTCAGGCGGCGCATGCCGCTGCCCTCGGCGCCCATCACCAGCGCGATCGGGCCGCTGAGGTCCTGCTCATACACGGTATTCTCGGCCTCGCCCGCGGCGCCGACGATCCATACCCCCTGCTGCTGCAAATCGCGCAAGGTGCGCGCGAGATTGGTGACCTGAATAAAAGGCACTACCTCGGCGGCGCCGCTGGCCACTTTGCGCACCACCGGCGTCAGGCTCGCAGCCTTGTCGCGCGGCGCGATCACCGCGTCGACCCCGGCCGCTTCGGCGCTGCGCAAACAAGCGCCGAGATTGTGCGGATCGGTGACGCCGTCGAGCACCAGCAATAAAACGTTCGGATTGCGCTCGACGATCGCCTCGAGATCGGCCTCGCGATACTCGAAGCCCGGCGTCAAATGCGCGACCACGCCCTGATGCCGGCCCGGCAATTGATTCATCTCGGCCTTCGGCACCCATTCGATGCGCACGCCGGCAGCCTCGGCCGCATCGAGTAAATGCTGGCCGCGCTGATCGACTTTGCCTTCCTGAATCTGCAATACCGCGATGCGCTCGGGCACGCGGGCGATGACCGCCGCGACCGCGTGAATACCGTAGACCAAATTGTCATCGGACATTTGCTAGCTCCTTAACGACGGCGACGCGTGCGCGGTTTCGGTTTGTCGCCGCTCGGATCGTTGGATTTTTTGGCGCCACCGGGCGATTTCGCGGCTGGCTTTTTCGCGACGGCCTTTTTCGCAATGCCGCTGACCGGCGATTTATTCGGCTTATCGGTTTTAGCCTTGGACGGCGCGCCGTCTCTTCTCTGCCCGCCGCCTTTCTTCTGCTCGCGACGATCGTTGCGCGAAATGCTGCCGATCAATTCCAGATCGACCTTGCGATCGTCGAGATTGACGCGCGCCACTTTCACCTGCACGCGATCGCCGAGCTGATAGAAGCGCCCACTCTTCTCGCCGACCAGGCGATGCTTGGTGGCATCGTAGTGGTAATAATCGCTTTCCAACGCGCTGATATGTACCAGCCCTTCGACATACAACGACGACAACTCGATAAATAAACCGAAGTTAGTCACCGCCGTCACGGTGCCTTCGAATTCATCGCCGACGCGATCCTGCAGATATTCGCACTTCAACCACGCCATCACATCGCGCGTCGCCTCATCGGCGCGCCGTTCGGTGGCCGAACAGATTTCACCGAGCGCGGTTAAGTCCTTTTGTTCGTACGGATAAATAGTGGCCTTCGGCAACGGCTCGACATTATCGGCGGGCCGCAAACTTTTACGCGACCCGCGCAGCCAGGTCATCACGCCGCTCTCGCCGCCGCCGTGCAGCAGGAAGCGAATCGCGCGATGCACCAGCAGATCGGGATAGCGGCGAATCGGCGAAGTGAAATGCGTATACGCCGGATAATTCAAACCGAAGTGCCCGTCGTTCTGCGCGGTATAGCGCGCCTGGCTCAGCGAGCGCAGCATCACCGTTTGAATGACGTTTAAATCCGGCCGCTCCTGCACCGCTTCCAGCAATTTCTGATAATCGCCCGGCGTCGGTTTATCGCCGCCGCCGAGATTCAAACCCAGCTCGCCGAGAAATTGCCGCAGCGATTTCAAGCGCTCGGTCGGCGGCCCTTCGTGCACGCGGTACAGCGCCGGCAGTTTTAATTTCTCCAGCAGTTTCGCCGTGGCGACGTTGGCCGCCAGCATGCATTCCTCGATCAACTTATGCGCATCGTTGCGCACCACCGGCACGATGCGTTCGATTTTGCGATCGCTACTGAATACCACCTTGGTTTCGACGGTTTCGAAATCGATCGCGCCACGCGTCTCGCGCGCCGCCCGCAAGGCACCGTACAAGTTGTGCAGATTTTTAACGTGTGGAAATACTTTGTTGTAGCGCTCGCGCCACTTGTCGCTATCGGCATGCTTTTCATCGAGCATCGCCGCGACGATGTTGTAGGTGAGCCGCGCCTGCGAATGCATCACGCCCTCGAAGAACACGTAACTATCCAGCGTGCCTTCCTTGCCGATGGTCATTTCGCAGACCATGCACAGCCGATCGACCTCGGGCTTTAACGAGCACAGACCGTTCGACAACGCTTCCGGCAACATCGGCACTACGCGATCGGGGAAATACACCGAGTTGCCGCGCTGCGTCGCTTCTTTATCGAGCGCGCTGCCGACCTTCACGTAATGCGACACATCGGCGATCGCCACCCACAACTTCCAGCCGCCGCCTTTTTTCGGTTCGCAGTACACCGCATCGTCGAAATCGCGCGCATCCTCGCCGTCGATGGTGACCAACGGCAATTTGCGGATATCGATGCGGCCCTTCTTATCGGCCTCGGTCGGCTCCGGCGCGAATTGCTGCGCCTCGGCGATCGCCGCCTCGGGAAATACAAACGGAATATTGTAGGTGCGAATCGCCACCTCGATTTCCATGCCCGGCGCCATATGTTCGCCGAGCACCTCGACCACCTTGCCGCGCGGCTGATTGCGGAAATCCGGCTGCTGCGTGATCGCCACCATCACATACTGACCTTCGCGCGCATCGCCGGTCGCGCCGCGCTCGATCAAAATGTCCTGATTGATACGTGGATTCTCGGGCGTCACGAATGCGGCATCGCCGCGCGGCGTGAAACGGCCGACGATCTGCTGCGTATTGCGCTGCAACACCTCGACGATGGTGCCCTCGCGACGGCCGCGCCGATCGACGCCGGATTCGCGCACCAGCACCTCGTCGCCGTCGAACACCATGCTCATCTGGCGCGGGCTGAGGTAGAAATCGTCGCCGCCTTCGGCCGGAATCACGAAGCCGAAGCCCTCGCGATGGCCCTGCACCTTGCCGCGAATCAGATCGGTCTTCGACACCAAGCAATAGGCATCGCGCCGATTGCGCATAATCTGGCCATCGCGCTCCATCGCGCGCAGCCGGCGCCGCAGCGCCTCGATCTGCTCGTCGTCGGTCAGGCTCAACGCCTCGCACAGCTGCGCATGATTCAACGGTCCGGCACCCTTTTCGAGGGTTTCGGAAATCAATTCGCGGCTGGCGATGGGGCGTTCGTAGTTTTCCGCTTCGCGAGCGGCATGCGGGTCTTTGGGGGGAGTGCGTTTAGCCATTGGTTAGCGTTTATTCTTGAGGTGGAATGAGGTTTTAACGGAGTATACGCGAGGATTGACAAGCGGTCTTGCGGACAGTACATTGCGCCGCTCGAAATGTCTCGCCCCTCTGCCCAGGTGGTGAAATTGGTAGACACGCCAGCTTCAGGTGTTGGTGGCCTTACGGCCGTGAAGGTTCAAGTCCTTTCCTGGGCACCATCTATACAATCCACATCAACCCAAACAATCCCAAAATCACGCTAAATCCGCAGCGATAAAACGGTTTTTCTCCACCTAGCCACGCAGAGACCTGTGGACAACTAAAGCACATATGCGTAAATTTTGACTAACATCAAATCTATTCCGTTGAATTCATACACACGCTGCTAACTGATTTGCGGCAATCACAGCGCTCTTCATAAAACTTATCGCTGCGGTCACCTAAAGTCTAATTGTGTTTTGCCATCAGGAATACCGACTATTGCCTCAAGCCATTGCTCGCAGAGTATGCGGCACTAGTTTGCTTGTGATGCATTAGGATCTCCTATGCAAACCGCTTCGCGTTGAATGAGTTTTGATGTCGATCTAGAGAGATCGATTTATCAGGGGAAATATGAACAACCCGATTATGATCGAGGAAATCATCCGGCCCGCCAACCAAGGCAAGAGTCGGCCTTATTATTGTCGAGGGTCGGATGGGCATCACTATTTTGTGAAAGGACGTCCTCGCAATAGTCAGGGCGCAGAATGGATCTGTGCGCATTTGGCCGCCGCTTTCGGCCTACCCATTGCTCCATTTGCAATTGTCGAGATTGACTCCAGCCTATTACGAGAGGCACCCGATGAATGGCAGTTAATGGGGACAGGGCCATCATTTGGCTCACGCGCCGTCGAAGGAGTATCGTGGCTAGAGCGTGCGAATACAGCCAAAATCCAACAACAGTTGCAATTGGATATTTTAGTTTTTGATTGGTGGATACAGAACCCAGACCGTACGGACTTTAATCCCAACCTGCTATGGCATGCGGCGGGCGATCAATTAACAGTTATTGACCATAACTTAGCTCTCGACGCAAACTTTAATCCTGCTGGGTTTATTGCAGGCCATCTATTTCGCTCGCAGTGGGATACACTCGATCTAGACCGTAGAGCAAACTATTATCACCGTCTGACGGGCGCACTACCTTCACTACAGCAAGCTTGTGCTAGCATTCCTGATGAATGGAATTGGCACGATACTAGCGAGTCAGTCCCTAGCAATCTCGACGTGCCTCATATTAAGAAAGTTATAACTCGTTGTAACTCAGACGATTTTTGGAGAATAGGATGAACAAGGTCGCCTGCCGCTATGCGATTATTCAGTTCATACCGTATCCCGAGACCGGCGAATTCGCCAATGTGGGGTTGGTACTCGCCTGCCCCAGCAAGAATTACTTCGACTACAAACTGGAAACTCGGAAATTTGGTCGGCTAACACATTTTTTTCGGGATTTAGATCCCAAAGTTTTTTTACGCAGCATTGCCGCCTTTCAAGACGAGCTCGAGCGAGTACGAACCCTCCTTATCAATTGTGGCGGAGAGGAAAATATACGTCAGGCATTCCAAACATTGATACATCCACGAGATGCAATACTGCGCTTTGGTGGAGAACGCCCAATTCTCGTGGATGCCCCAGCCCAAGCACTCACAAATTTATTTGGCCGTTATATAGAACACGATTTCGTCACACCTGAATATCGTGAAAATCAATTGGAAAAACGCGTTCAGCAGTTGGTTAACGACCTCAACTTACCACACCCTTTTGCAGAGGCACGACTTGGTGGTGAGGACTTCAACGTCCGCTTTCCTTTCGTGCAATGGTTAGACGACAAACCACACAAAATAATTAAGCCTTTTTATCTTGGTCAAGATGAGGCCAACAAAATTTACGATCACGGCGATCGATGGCTAATGAAATTGCGTCGCTTGCGTGAGCGCAATCAATTACCGCCCAAGGTATTATTTGCTGTTGAAGGCCCTCTTCACGACGAAGGAAAAAGGATTAGAGAAAAAGCGTTTGAAGAAATCTGTCATGACTTTAATCAACTGGTAGAGATTGTGCCTCAGGCTCAAGAAGAGAAAATAATTCAATTTGCGCTCAACTAGGTCCCTCTATAAAGATCCGGCTGTAGGAATTGACCGTTTATTCGTTACTCCGTGAAAGCTGATCGCCAAGACAACTTCATGTCGAATTTACAACTACTATTGCTACATCTTAGAACGCTTGAATAACGAGCCAGATCCCGATTTTAATTATATGTATACTGAAAATCTTCAGGCCGTCATTTCTACAGATCAAATTCCGCACACCTATTTGATTTAACTGCTTATGACCAATTCCAGAAGAGATCAGATTAGAAAGCGGTGACGTGAGAGAGTAATTTTTAACCCCTCCATCACCCCTAAACCTTTATTGCTTTTATGGAACATGAGCGATCAGCATTGAAATAATCTACATGAGCATACCCGATCGCAAATCGTACCTATTCGGCTCAAAATCACAGCAATCATGAGCCGAATAGGCCATCTAATCGGCTCACCGATCGGATTGCACCGGTAACGGCCAAGAAATCCCCGTCATTCGAGCTGAGTTCCTGAACGCGGCATCCATTTCTCCACCCAATTCCATCCGATTAGCTACAGCGGCGTACTCGAACATTTGCGAATCGCGCCAAATCGCGCCAACTCCATGGCGCGATTTCATCTAAAAGTGGCGCGCAAATCACGACGGTAGTAGATGCTCTGCTGGGCTTCCCGCGCGGCGCTGGAGTCGAAGCCATCGGCACCGCAACTTGCCCCTAATACCGCCGCCTAGAAACATGCACAGTCCGCGACACCAAAAACTCGCCGTTTAAAATAAAATTCAGTTTGTAGGCTTCGCCGGCATTGCCGGTCTGCAAAAAGGGTGTCATTACAAAACTTTTGGTGCCTCTGTCGCCCGATATTTCGATCGGCGCTTCGGCCAACACCGTGGGATCGCCCGGAACGCCCAGGCGAGCGACCAGCGATACTTCGGACTCGCCTTCCGAAACCTTATCGAAATTGCGATAGCTGACCTCGACCATAAAGGCATTGCCCTCGTCGCCGGGCACAAACCGATCGTCGATTACCGCGCCGCGCGTTATCGAAAGCGCGCGAATCTCCGGCTTCGACGGCGAAATATTTTCAGTGGTCTTTTTAGCGGCGGTCGCCGCAGAATTAATTGCGGCGGGGCTATTTGTTTCCGACACAATTGGCTGCGCTTTTTCCGGTGCAGGAGGTTTCGAAACCGGTTCCGGTAAAGTCGCCGGCGCGATGGTTGTAGATGTTGATGTCGATGTCGACTTCGAGCTTTCCAGCTTAGCGATGGATTTTTCCTGGCTTTGCATGCGCTCCAGCCGCGCAGCCAGATATTTGTAGCGCACGCTATTCGTCGCTTCCGGAAACAACTGGGAAACGCTTGCCATCGCTTTGACCGCGACTGAATAGTCCGCTTCCAGAATAATGCTTTGCAGATCGGAGAGGCTGCGTTCCTGCAATTGATCGAGCACGGCGCGCGCTGCAGTATTATTCGGATCGTCGGCAAGTTTCGATCTATAGATTTGCACGACCTGCTCCAACAATTCCGGCCGGTTCCGCAGCGACACATCGGCAATAGAAATAGATAGTGCAGTTGAAGCTGGAACTGGAGTTGGAGTTGCGGTTGTAATTACAGTTGCAGCCTCTGTGACTTTTGGCGCCACCTGCGCAGCGTTTCCAGCCGGAGAATTAATAGTCGAAGGATTGGCTGCTAACGATGAGCTTGTCGGCAAGGAATCGCTGCTCTTTACCGCATGGTCGCGCGCCATATCATGGCTGGCTAGCGCCAGCCGCACTTGTTGCGCCGAGCCGACCACTTTCTGCCAAGCCCCCTTTTGCCAAGCCATCTTCTGCGAAGAGAGATCGGTATCGATAAATAGCAATGCCAGACCGGTCGCGATGAGCGGCACCCATAATATAAAACTCGCTAATCCAACCAGCCGGGATTTGCGGCGAATTAAATTCTCCACTGCCGCGCCATTGGTTTCCAGATGAATTTTTTCCGAGCCAAGCCCTGCCTTCACGGCTATTTGCCGCTCGATGGCGGAGGGCCGCGAATCGACGCTAACCGCTGAGCTATCCATACTTACACCGGCATGGCCCGTAATAGCACCGGCACGGCGTTGATCGGCGGCGTCTTGCGAACCGGGCTGCATATTTTTTACCTGATCTGGCATATCGATTTGTTCGGCGTTTAAAAGCGCAGTTTCGCCACGCCGATTATTTTCAGTCTTACCAAAAACGCTGCCGTTTACCGTTTGTTATCTAACGTAAGTGGTTACATAAGGTAGGAAGTGCGACCAACGGACACGGAAACTCACCGACTTATGCTGTACAGCCGCATACCGGAAGTTATTGGTATCAATTAGATGAATTAAAAGTGAACGACAGTCTGGATCTCCCCACTGGGTTCTAACCCCGAGCCAGTTTGCCGGTCTGATTAATCCTCGCGCTGCATACGTTCGCGACGCGCAACTTCGCGCTCGCTGGGAAATTCGAACCGGGCGCTGCCGATCTCGATCTCACCCGCTCGCTCGTAATGCGCGACGATCAGACCATTGGCAGAAGCGCGCGAGCCAATCAATTTAAACGCATGCGGCGCCGAGCCGTCGGCGAATAATTTTTTGCCGCCACCGAGCACTACCGGCGCGACGAAGAGGCTGATCGCGTCGACCAGATCGTCGGCGAGCAGTGCATGCACGAGTTCGGTACTGCCCTGCGTAAGTAGATGCGGGCCGTCCTGCTGCTTGAGACGTTTTACCGCGGCGATATCGCGCAGCACCACCGAGTTCACCCAACTCGAATCGACTTCGCCCGAGCGCGAAACCGTGTATTTATTGATGTCGTTGAACAGCGTAGCGATGCCGCCATTCTCGGCGCCTTCATCATAGTAGGGCCAGTACGCCGCGAAAATTTCGTAGGTCTTGCGGCCGAGCAGTAAATCGAATTTTTCCGCGAAGACGCGCTCGAGTTCTTCGCCGAATACCTGATCGGCATAGGGCATATACCAGCCGCCGAACTTGAAGCCCTTGCTTGGGTCCTCGGTCGGCATGCCTGGCGCCTGCATGATGCCGTCCATCGAAACCATGGCGCTTACGATAATTTTACGCATGGGTCATTCTCCTTCGATCCAGGGGTCAGAGCCCAAATGGGGTCTGACCCCGCCTATCGCGCGCCTTCAGCCAATAATCGAACGAAGCGAACCGAATTCGACAGCGAGCGGAAAATTTTAATGCGGGGGCTGATCCCGGCTCGCCGCATGCGCGTGGTCGTGGTCGTGGTCGTGGTCGTGGTTATGATCGTGGTCGTGTTCGCGACGATGCGCGCCCGCTGCTCGGCGATCATGAAAGGAAAGTTGGCTGCATGCGCTATCTTCGATCTGCAACGTGGTGTGATGAATAGCGAACTTTTCGTTGAGCCATGCTTGCGCGCGCGACAGCACTTCCTGCTCGGTGCCCGGTGTCTGCAACACGATATGCGCGGTTAAACTGCTGTTGCCGCTGGTCAATGCCCAGACGTGTAAATCGTGTATGGCGGCGATGCCGGGCAGGCTCAGCAGGCCTTGTTCGATTTCGTCCAACTCGATGCCTTTGGGAACGCCCTCCAATAAAATATGCAAACTTTCGCGCAGCAACAGCCAGGTGCGCGGCAACACCCACAGACCGATGGCGACGGCGACAACGGCGTCCACCCAGGCCCAGCCCGTCAGGCGAATGATTAACGCAGCGACGATAACGCCGATGGAGCCGATCAAATCGCTCCACACTTCAAGATACGCGCCTTTAACATTGAGACTGTGATCGGAGCCGCTTTGCAGCAGCGAAATACTGATGATGTTAACCACGAGACCGATGCCGGCAACGGCGAGCATGCCGATCGATTGAATTTCCGGCGGCGCTAAAAAGCGCTGCACCGCCTCCCATAAAATATACGCCGCCACGCCGATCAGCGCGATCGCATTGAAAGCGGCCGCCAGAATTTCAAAGCGATAATAACCAAACGTGCGTTTGCGATCGGCCGGCCGCCGCGCGATGCGAATAGCCACCAGCGCGATCGCCAAGCCGACTACATCGGTCATCATGTGCGCCGCGTCCGATAGTAATGCGAGGCTGTGCGTGAGTAGACCGCCGACCACTTCGACAATCAAATAGCTGGCGGTAAGCGCGAGCGCTATTGCCAATAATTTTTCGTTGGCCTGGCTTGCGCCATGATCGTGACCGGCACTCATTGAAACCGCCTCTCGGATGACGTGTGCATGGCAAACAGTTTAGCTTAGCGAGCGGGGTCTGACCCCGGTTCCATGCGCCAATCGATACAGCGCGGGCAGCACCAGCAACGTCAGCAATGTCGCCGACAAAATGCCGCCGATCACCACGGTCGCGAGTGGCCGCTGCACTTCGGCCCCGGTACCGGTGTTGAGCGCCATCGGCAGAAAGCCCAACGCAGCCACTAATCCGATCATCACGATAGGGCGCAGGCGCAGCATGGCACCTTCGGCGATTGCAGCTTCAATCGATTTACCTTGTTGCAGCAGATCGCGAAACGCGGACACCATCACCACGCCGGTCAATACCGCAACGCCCGATAAAGTGATGAAGCCGACGCCGGCCGCGATGGACAGCGGAATATCGCGCAGCGCCAGTGCGGCAACGCCGCCCGTTAACGCCAACGGCACGCCACTAAATACTAGCGCGGCATCCTTCGCCGAGCCGAACGTCATCATCAATAATCCGAAGATCAGTAGCAGCGTAATCGGCACCAACAGCGTTAAGCGTTGCGTGGCCGATTCGAGTTGCTCGAACGTGCCGCCGTAACTCAGCCAATAACCGGCCGGCAATTTAATATCGCGCTCGATGCGTGCGCGCGCCTCCGCGACGAAGCCGCCAAGATCGCGGTCGCGCACGTTCGCCGACACGACGATGCGGCGCTTGCCGTTCTCGCGACTGATCTGATTGGGGCCAAGACTTTCCGATAGTTGCGCCACGCTACCGAGCGCGACGTAGCCGCGATTATCCGGCAGCGGTACCGGCAGACGTTCGAGTGCGCGCAAATCGCCACGCAATTGTTCCGGCAATCGCACCACCACATCGAAGCGGCGATCGCCTTCGAACACGCGACCGGCCTCGGTACCGCCCAATGCCGTCAATACCAGTTGCTGCAAATTATCGATACTCAGTCCCAGGCGCGCCAGCGCTTCGCGGCGCGGTATGATCGATAGCACGGGCAAACCCGCAACCTGCTCGACCATAACCTCCGATGCGCCGGCAATTCCATTGAGCAGTTGTGCGATGCGATTGCCGCTGCGCAGTAACTCATCGAGATCGTCGCCGTAAATTTTTACGCCGAGATCCGAGCGCACGCCCGAAATCAATTCGTTGAAGCGCAATTGGATCGGCTGACTGATTTCATAATTACTGCCGGGAATTTTTTCGATGACCGCATTGAGCTCCTCCATGAATTGCTGCCTGGATTTTTTCGGATCGGGCCATTGCTCGTGCGGCTTCAGCATTACATAACCATCCGCAATCGATGGCGGCATCGGATCGGTTGCCACTTCGGCGGTACCGACGCGCGAAAAAAAAGTCTGCACCTCCGGCAGCTTTTTCACCGCTTTTTCGAGCTGGCTCTGCAGCGCCAGCGACTGCGACAAACTGGTGCCGGGCACGCGAATTGCCTGCAACGCGATATCGCCTTCGTCCAGATTCGGAATAAATTCCGTGCCGAGACGCGTCGCGCCCCAACCGGCCACCACCGCCAACAGCACAGCGATCGCCACCACCGCCGCGCGCCAGCGCAATACCGCCTGCAACGCCGGCGCGTATAACCGCTTCAAGCCCAGCACTAACCGGTTTTCCCGTTCATCGATGCGCCCATTCAATAACAGCGCGCACGCCGCAGGAATAAATGTAACCGATAAAATCAACGCGCCGAACAGCGCGGTGACAACGGCGAACGCCATCGGCCTGAACATTTTTCCTTCGATGCCGGCCAGCGCGAAAATCGGCAGATTCACCAATGCCACCACGACGACGCTGACCAGGCTCGGTTTAAACACCTCGCGCGCTGCAGCGAATACCGTATCGAAGCGCTCTTCGGTATTTAATATCCGACCTAGTTGATGTTGTCGTTGCGCCAGACGCAGTAAACAGTTTTCGACAATGATAACCGCGCCATCGACGATCAAACCAAAATCGAGCGCGCCCAACGACATCAGGTTCGCGCTGACCTTGCTCTGCACCATGCCGGTGATCAGCAATAGCATCGCCAATGGAATAACCATCGCCGTCAATAATGCTGCGCGCACATGTCCCAGCATCAGCAACAACACGACTGTCACCAGCACTGCGCCTTCGAGCAGATTTTTTTGCACGGTGGCAATCGTTTTATTAACGAGATCAGTGCGATCGTATACCGCCTCCACGGTAATGCCGGCCGGCAAGGTTTTTTCGATCGCTTTGAGTTTATCGGCAACGCGCAGACTGACCGTGCGGCTGTTTTCGCCGATCAACATAATGGCGGTACCCAGCACCGTTTCTTCGCCATCGCGCGTCGCCGCACCGGTACGCAACTCCTTGCCGATCGCAACTTCGGCGACATCCGCCACGCGAATCGGGCGCCCTTCGCGAGTCGCGACCACGATTTGCTCCAGATCGCGCAAGTTATTCGCTTGTCCCGGTATGCGCACCAGCAGTTGCTCGCCGTTGCGCTCGATATAGCCCGCGCCGACATTATTGTTGTTGTGTTCGAGCGCCTGCACGACATCGCTAAAACTTAATTGCAGACTCAGCAGACGCGCGGGATCCGGCGTGATGTGAAATTGTTTGGCGAACCCGCCGATACTATTAATCTCCGCGACACCGGCTACCTGCCGCAATTGCGGACGGATCACCCAATCCTGCAGCGTGCGCAACGCCATCGCATCGTAAGGACTGCCATCGGCCTGGCGCGCGTCGGCAGAGGCATGCACGGTATAAAGAAAGATTTCGCCGAGGCCGCTGGCAATCGGTCCCATTGCGGGCTCGATACCGGCGGGCATGACGCTCTTAACTTCCTGCAATCGTTCGTTGACCAATTGCCGCGCGAAAAACAAATCGGTGCCATCGGCGAATACGGCGGTCACTTGCGACAATCCATAGCGCGATAACGAGCGCGTATATTGCAGATGCGGTAAACCCGCGAGCGCGTTTTCCACCGAAAAAGTAATGCGCTGTTCGGTTTCCAGCGGCGTAAAACCCGGCGCCTGCGTATTGATTTGTACTTGTACATTGGTGATGTCGGGCACCGCATCGATCGGCAGACGCTGGTAATTCCACACACCTAAAGCCATCGCCAGCGCTGTTACAAACAGCACCAGCCAGCGGCGTTCAATCGATTGGCGAATCAGAGCATCGATCATGGCCGGCCCCTCAATGTTCGTGTTCAGCGGAAGATTTTTCGATATCGGCCTTGATCACAAAACTATTGGCCGACACATAGGGCGTATTGGGCTCCAGCCCTTCGAGTATTTCGGTCAGCGCGCCATCGCTCGCGCCGATTTTTACCGCGCGCGCCTCATAAGTATTGTTAGCGGCGATGAACACGACGCTTTTTCCGTCGAGTGTTTGCAGGGCGGTGGCTTTAACCGCCAGCGGCACCGATCGCTCCGACAAGGTGAGATCGCCCACCACATACAATCCCGGCGTCCAAAGTCCCTGCTCGTTGTTCAGCAACACGCGCACCGAGCGGCTTTGCGTGCTGGCGCTGCCCAGCGCGGACAGCCACACCACTTTGCCGCTCGCCGCTGTAGTTTTATTAGCAGTTTTATCAGTAGCTTTATCAGTAGCGCCATCGACAGCTCGTATCGCCGCTTCCTGACCAAGCTTTATCTGCGCGATATCGCGCGTCGATAGCGACAGATCGACCCAGACCGTGCCGAGATCGGTCACCGTAAACAATGTTTCGCCGGCAACAGTTTCGCCGCTATTGATATCGCGCGTAGTGATTGTGCCGCGCAGCGGCGATTTCAGCGCATACGTTTGCAAACTGTCGTTGCTTTCTATGGTGGCCAGCACATCGCCGGCCTGCACGCTATCGCCCAACATTTTGTGCACCGACTGCACGATACCGGGAAAGCGGGCAATGACAGTGCGCGTACGGTCGGCATTGGCTTGCACCACGCCGTATAACGTCACAGTTTCTTTTAATGCGGCGGGGCCGGCCTGGCTGATCGCAATGCCGGCATCGCGCGCGGCATCGGCATCGATGGTGACGCGCGGTGCGGCGTGCGCTTCACCATGTTCGGCTGCGCGCGCTACCTGCGCAGGCGCAGTGGATTTGCCGCAGCCGGAGAGAAATGCAGTGGAGAGAACTGTGGTAGAGAGCGCGGCAGCGGCTAACAGAATCGGCAAAATATTTTTTTTCATAATGACCTCGATCAATTCGGATGTTGTGACAGCTACTGAGCGAAAGGCTCATTGGTCAGGCGCTCGACTTCGGCGAGTACTCGGTGATATCTCGCGGCGGCGGCTATCGCTGCGCGTTGCAGAACCAGCAATTCGCGCTGCGCATCGGCCAACTCGATATAGGAGAAACGACCGCGCTCGTAGCCGTAGCGCGTTTGCTGCAACGCAGTTTCGGCTTGCGGCACCAGTTGCTCGCGCAGCGCGGTCACTTCCGCGCGCGCCTGTTGCAGCGTTTGATAAAACTCGAACAACGCGGCCTGCACAGCGACCAGCGCAGCCTGCTCTTTAACCGCCACTTGTTCGCGGCGCACGCCGGCTTCGCGAATCGCGCCTTGATTGCGATTGGCGATTGGAATCGGCATCGAAAAATTCACCACGAAACCGGTGTCGCCGGTTTCTTCGAAGCGCCGCAAGCCGGCTCCGACGGTCACATCCGATTTGGCGGCCGCTTTAGCGAGCTGCCATTCGGCATCGCGCAGACGCGCCTCGTTGGCAAATCGTAGAAAATCCGGATTGCCTTTTAGGCGCTCTACCAATCCTTCAAAATTCATCAGCGGCGGCAGCTCGAACAAATTCGCCGCGACATCGCCGAAGCGCGGCTCGACGCTGCCCCACAGCGCAGCTAAACGCCGATGCGCGCTGCGCAAATCCCGCTCGGCCTGCTGCTCGTCGAGACGACTGCGGCCCGCCGCGATGGTTGCGCGACTCTGCTCCGCTGCGGGCGTACGCGCGGCGGCGACGCGCTGCCGAATCGCATCGAGTGTTTGTTGCGATAAGGCAGTCGCGCGCCGAGCCAACAATAAATCCTCCTGGCGCTCCGCAACCTCGATAAAGCGCCGCGTCACTTCGGCGAGTACATCGAGCTGGCGCGCCTGGCGATCGAGTACGCTGGAGTTTTTGTCGAGACGCGCGACATCGATTCGGCGGCCGCGCTTGTCGCCAAGCTCGATGACCTGACTCAGCGCCAAAGTCGTTTCAAGCGCATCGGTACCGCGCACGCCTCCACTGCCGCCAAAGTTTTCCATCGTGATGCCGAGCTCGGGATTGGGGCGCAGCCGCGCCTGCGATATGCGCGCCTGTGCGGCGCGTATATCGAAATCGGCGCTTTGTAATTCCGGATTGCGCGATAGCGCGGCCGTTAGCGCGGTGGCGAGCGTCAGCTCGCCGCGCGGCTCAAAAAATTCCGCCGCGTACGCAACGGAAGTACCAGACGCAACGACAGTACATAGGGATACAGCGGAACTACCCAGGGCTACAGCCCCCGCCCTCACAAATAGAATCCAAGCCAACCCCGTCCATGCAAGACGGAGGCGTGCGAATAGGCAAAACATAAAAATCTCCCACGAAAAATCGCCATCACCGCGCGGAGCGCGGTGGCAGAATCAAAGCAGTGTGGGAGTTAGAGGGGCGGTGCGCGCGGCAGCGCGGGGGAGGAATAAACGCTTTCGAAAAAAAGTGGCAGCCGATACGGAATCGGCTCCGAGCGCCGCACGATATGCAGAATGCACAACAGCGCGACAGCGGTTAATAAAGCGGGAAGATCGAGCGCCTTAACAAGATTCTTGGAAAGTCCGCTGTCCACCAGATTGAGATTGATATCGCTGTGACCGGCCTCGGTTTTATCGTCGACCGCGCCATCCCAGGCATGCACCGCTTGCGGCGGTTCGGCGCCATCGTTGCACAAATGCCAATGCGCCCCGCTCACGCGCACGACCAGTACGATGAGGCATAGCAGCCAAAACCAGGCGGATTTTTGTCTTCGGGCGAAAGTCATCGGTGGATGATGGCAGCAGACGGCGCTTGTTGGCAAGGGGCCGTATAGCGCAGAGCATCGGCTAAATACAAATGTCATAGGGTATCCACACATAGCCGGTATCGATATCGCCAAATACTCTGCCGTTGCAACCCGCTGCATTTAATCCAGCCACATACAGGCACACCACGGAATCCAGTGCGTCTTCGTTGGATTTCAAAGCTTGCCCGGCCAGCGACTGAATGCGGTCCGCGTCGAAAAATGGTGCGGCGCTAGCGGGAATCTTTAATGATAGTTTCTCGCTGCCTACCAATTGCCTGAGCAGGTTAGCGAGCCGGGCTTGTCCCAACCTCCGCTCGGCAACCGAGCCTTTTTTATAGGGCAGGCGTCGGCTCAAGCCGAAAATTTCGATTAGCGCTGCGTGCGGATAGCATTCGAATTGCCAGCGTTCGCCGGCGAGATGCGCAAACCCGCGCTGCCGTAAATGCCGCGATAAATATACGCTGGCGGCTTGCGGGTAAAGCGTGGTGTTGCAGGCGTGGCAGGACGCGCCTCTGCCGCCATACATTGAACTTATTTGTTTTTCGGCGGCGCGATGGCCCGTGGCATTTTCCATGATCAGCGGTGCATCGATCGCCACCGCGCGCAGGTCGGCGATAGCGTTCAACCGATCGATCACCGCTTCGATACCCAATACCGCGGGATCGATACCGCTTAAATGCAGCACTCCCTTATCGAGATAACCATGGGCGATGGCGGACGGATTTCTTGCCGTTTGCCACGCCAAATCCACGCCCGCTAAAAACAAGTTTTCACCCTGCCTCTCTCAATCTCACGCAGTCAATCTCGCCGTTATTTTTTTGCAATTATGTAACATCGCGGTATTACGTCTCTGTCATACGCACGCCATCTACGCATTTTATTCTCGCAATGCGCATCGGCTTTTAGCAACATTTTGCAGCGCGGCGATGACGCGGCCATGAAAGCCGATTAATGGGCTTTCCGCGCGGCCCTTTGCTTGAATGCCAATATAAGCGCCGCAATCGCCAGCAGCAACGCCGCCGAGGCCGAGTAGCGGCTCAACGCCAGACCGCCATGATCGAGCGGCTTATCGAGAAAATCGCCAACCACTGCGCCGAGCGGTCGCGTCAAAATAAATGCGGACCAGAACAGCGTCGTGCGCGAGATGTTGGTAAAGAAATAGAGCGCTGCGATCAGCGCCAATAGCGCGCCAAAAATAATGGCGCTGCCGAGATAGCCGAAATCCAGCGAATCCGCGCTCCAATCGCCCAGCGCCGTGCCGAGCGTTTGCGAGAACATGATGGTTACCCAATAAAACATTTCGACGCGCGGCGTGCTTACCGTACCGATGGCGATCGAGCCTTCGCTGCGATGCCATATAAATAGCGATGCCATCAGTAAAGTCAGCAACAAAGCGCTACCGCCCGGATAACCGATCCCCAACGAGCGGTCGGCGAAATCCGCAAATGTGGTGCCGACCGTGGTAGTGGCGATAATCGTCAACCAGTACAGCAGCGGATGAAATTTTTCCGCCTTAATTTGCGCGAGCACGGCAACGATAAAAATGACCGAAAATATGCCGGTGCTAAGCAGATAACCGAGATTCATCGACATGGAGAGCGCATCGCCGCCGGTTTCGCCCAAGGTCGTGGCAAAAATTTTAATAATCCAAAATAGCAACGTGACTTCGGGCACCTTGCTTAATGATTTTTGTAGCGCCATCGAACCGACCTTCTAAATTTTCTCACAGTAAATTTTACTACCAATTCAATTGATAGCCGGCATAAGAGGAAAAACGATTCACCGCTTCGACATTGCTAAGCCCGCGACCGGCGGAGAACAACAAATGATTATGCTCATTGAGCGCATAGGTGACACCGGCATTGAAACCGGAGCTGGAGCCCTCGCCGCGAACTTCTTCGCCGCTATGAAAAACCTCGCCGCCGAGCGTCCAATAATCATTGATCCGCCGCTGCAACTGCCAGCCGAAAAACCAGTGATTGCGCGCATCGGTCGCATGATTAATCCAGTAACCGCCGCCGGCATTGCTCTGCCAATCGCCCCAGTCCTTTTGCAGCCATAGCGGTAGAAAAAGTTGCGGCTTGCCGTTGCCCAGCGCTTTGTCGTGATCTCCCGAGGGCAAGACCACCAGTGGAAAGAAGCTGAGCATGGGCTGATTTTTCGATTCTTGCAGCAAACGATATTTGGCGCTGAGCTCGATATCGCCGACACCGTGCTGTGTTGCCCCATGACGGGGATCGTCGAAGCCATATGGAATACCGATGCCCACCTGCAAATCCGGCGCGGCGCCGTAATTCAACTCCAGCAACGGTAGTGTACCGGACACACCGTCTTGCGCACGCGTCTGCTCGAATGCGATATACAACTCGTGCGCGCCGGTAGCCACCGGCTCCGGGTCGTCGGTTTGATACGGCGGCCCGGCGTGGACGTGACTGGAAGCGCACAGTGCCGCGCACAGCACACCAGTTAAGATCGCAAACACACCGGTGAATTTATGGGTACGGCGTTCCATCATTAACTGGCCCTACGGAAGCTCTGACATCGTTTAAATGGCTCGCGAGCTTAGCTAAAGACTCGCGATGCCGAACGGAGTATGCAAGCCAAACATTACTCCAGCCTTAATGGCATTCTGGCTTAAGAGTACATTGGCTTTAATGGAAGAGGTGGAATCATCCGTATGTCGGCAGCATCTGTATATTGGCAGCTTTTGTATATCGGCAGAAAGCGGCGAGTTACCGGCGAGCGACTAGCGAGAGGGGTTTTAATTATTTATGCAGCCGCGGCCGATCGCTGCAATCTACTTTCGAATTTACTCAGGCCGGCGGATCTATTTAAGCTGGCGTTTTTTTACAACCGACGCAGTTTTATCGCCGCCTGCTCCAGGATGTGATCGCTTTTGGCGAAACAGAAACGGATCAGGCGCTGCGCGGTCGGCGGATCGCGATAAAACACCGACAGCGGAATCGCCGCAACGCCGACCTCGCGCACCAGCCAATCGCAAAATTGTAAATCGTTTTTTTCCGGCGCTATAGCGCTGAAATCGGCGAGCTGAAAATAGGCGCCGGCCACCGGTAATAAGCGCAGTTTTGAAGTCGCCAATAAATCGCGAAAGCGATCGCGGCGCGCCTGATAAAAATCCGCCAGCTGCAAGTGATGTTGCGGCTCGTGCTCCAATACTTCCGCCAAGGCGAATTGCGCCGGCGCAAACGAACTGAAGGTTAAATATTGATGCACTTTGCGAAACTCGTCAGACAAAGTGCGCGGCGCCACGCAGTAGCCGATTTTCCAGCCGGTGCAATGATAGGTTTTACCGAAGGAACTGACGATAAAACTGCGCTGCGCCAACTCCGGGTGCCGCGACAGACTTTGATGCGCGGCGCCGTCGAACACAATGTGTTCATAAACCTCGTCCGACAAAATAAAAATATCGGTGCCGCGCGTTAGTTCAGCGAGCGCTTCGAGATCGTTGGCGTTCAGTACGGCGCCGCTGGGATTGTGCGGCGAATTGACGATGATCATCCGCGTCTTGGCAGTGATCGCTTGTTTGACGCGTTGCCAATCGACGGCGAATTGGTCACCAACTAAGGGGACATGCACAGCTATGCCGTTATTAAGCTCGATCGCCGGCTCGTAACTGTCGTAACAGGGGTCGAACACGATCACTTCATCGCCCGCGCGCACCACGGCACTGATCGCCGCGAAAATTGCTTCGGTGGCGCCGGAAGTCACAGTCACCTCGCTATCGGCATCGACAGCGCGGCCATATAGCGCTTGTACTTTGGCGGCGATTTGCGCGCGCAGCGCCGGCACCCCCGCCATCGGCGCGTACTGATTGCGACCGTCGTTCATTGCTCTGGTCAACGCATCGCGCAAACGCAGCGGGCCTTCGAAATCGGGAAAACCCTGCCCCAGATTAAGCGCCCCGTATTCGGTCGCGAGTTGACTCATCACCGTGAATACGGTGGTACCGACTTTTGGTAATTTGGTTTCGATTTGCATCGTCATCGACAACTCGCGAGCCGGCACTCGTCCGACGCGGCAATAAAAAAATAAAGCCCGCAACTTGGCGGGCTCTCAGTTTAATCGCAGAACTGCGGACGATCCATATCGATTGCGCGCCGAACCAAGCTACTTGGCGCTATTCACTCAGTCATCGGCAGCCGCTCGACTCAATTCACCAACTCGAACGCATCGAGTTTCGGCGCCTGCATTTCCTGCGCGAAGCGGGCGCGCGTCCACGGCCACGTCGCCGGCACGCCCTCGGCATCGAGATACCAGCTATTGCAGCCGGAGCCGAAGATGGTGGTTTTGGCGGCGGCGATGCGATCGCGATCGAATGTCGCCAATGCCTCATGGTGGGCGCTGATTTCGCGATAGGTATTATTGCGCAACAGCTCGAACAACTGCGCGATGTAATGCCACTGCTGCTCGGCGATTTCGATCAGCGAAAAATTGCCGACCGGGCCGTTGGGGCCGTTCAGCATAAATAGATTCGGGAAATCCGGAATCGAGATCGCCATATAGGCGCTGGGGCGCTTTTGCCAGACATCGTTGAGTTGCACCCCATTGCGACCGATCACATTCATCGGTCGCATAAATTGATCGGCCTTAAAGCCCGTCGCCAAAACCAGTACGTCGAACTCGTGCAGTTGGCCATCGCGGGTGCGCACGCCGCGCGCTTCGATGCGCTCGATGCCGTCGGTGACGACCGATACGTTCGGGCGTTGAATAGCCTGGTAAAAATCTGCGGAATAGATCAGGCGTTTGCAGGCCGCGCGATAATGCGGGCGCAACTTCTCGCGCAGCACCGGATCCTTGATACTGTTTTCCAGATTGGCGCGCACCACTGCTTCGATGCCCTGCATCTCGGGCGAATCGGGATCGGTGATGGCCTGCGAAAAACTATCGATGAGAGCCTGCAGCGGCGCATTTAATTGCACCTCGCTCAGCAGCGCCGCGTCGCTGCGGAAAGCCGCCTTTTGCTCCTCGGTATACGCGGGATTTTCGGTCGGCATGATCCACTGCGGAGTGCGCTGAAAATGCGTGAGCTGGCCGGCGCGCGTCGACAGCGCCGAGATAATCTGCACGCCGGTCGAGCCGGTGCCGATAATGCCGATGCGTTTGCCATCGAGCGGCACGTTGTGGTCCCAGCGCGCGCTGTGAAATATCGCGCCTGCAAAACTATCGATGCCTTCGATCTGCGGATAATTCGGATGGTGCAACACGCCGGTCGCGGCGATCACCACATCGGCGCCGTCTTTAGTGCCGGCCTTGGTCTCGATCTGCCAGCGGCCATCGATATATTCGCAGCGCACGATCTCTTCGTTGAAACGAATCAGCTCGTCGACGCCGTATTTACGCGTGACCTGCTCGAAATATTGCTGAATCTCTGGGCCTGGCGCCAGATAGCGGCTCCAGTTCGGATTGGGCGCGAACGAATAGGTATACGAATGCGCGGGCACATCGCAGGTAAGGCCGGGATAGGTATTCTCGCGCCAGGTGCCGCCGATTTTGGCGGCCTTTTCATAGATGGCTACATTGGCGAAGCCGGCTTCGCGCAGCTTGATGCCGCTGAGAATGCCGGCCATTCCCGCCCCGATCACAATAAATTTTAAATCGCGTTGCATCAGTCAGTCCTCGTTAGCCATCTTGCTGCGTAATAGCGATCACAGTAGCGCGCCGCACGGACTCGCTCATCCTTGGTATTCACTATAGACATTGGCGAGAACTGTGTTACCGGCGACGCCTCCACCGCAGCCTGCCCTCGAAGAGCGCCTAACAAACGGCAATGCCGGGCCCGCTGCTCAAAGCCGTGCCAACCTGCCGATTGGATTTGACGGCGCCGGTTCACCGGCGTAAAAATACGGACACACCGACAACGATGTTTACCAGGAGCGGCAAACATGAGCATAGCGGCAAAACATAGTCTCGGCGTTTTCGCGGAATGCCCACACTGCCATCGCTCGATACAGCATGGCTTTCAAATATGCGGCAGCTGCGGCCACACCGTCAGCGCCGCCGAACAGCAAGCCTTGCGCGATACCCTGAAGAAACATGTCTCGCTCAATTTTTTGATTTTTATCGCTGCGCTCAGCATTATTTTTGCCGGTATTCATAAATTTTACGGCTGACTGGCCACGGATCGCGCATCAAAGATAAAAACGCTGTGCTCTAATCGGGATTTTAGCCACCATGTCGCAACGGAACACCCGCCGGTGAGAGCGCTGCCGTCGCTTTTCGCATTTCTTTTGGCATCGCTGCAGGCTCTACCGCTGCTTGGCTGGGTCGGTTACAGCAATGCGCAGACTCTCTATGCACAAAGCACTCTCTACAAATATCAAGACGCCGACGGCCATTGGGTTTTCAGCGATCGCAAGCCGACCACCAATCGTCCTGTTGAAACCAGCCCGCTCGGCAAGAAGACCGATTCCAATAACGAATCGCTAAGCGCTGTTGAACCGCCGCCATCCGCCCCGAATCCCACAAAACCGCTTTGCGACCCACCGAGCACAGCGGACCGCTATTACGATCCCGAGGGCGCGCAATTTGCCGGCCAGCAGGGCGACTTAAAAATAGAAAATCGCGGCGACGACGATCACGCGCAGTTATACGCGGTGAATAATTATTTCGCGCCGCTGCAGGTAGGCATAGCGGTGAGCGACGCGCGCAATCTGAAAATGACACCCGCGCTGCCCGCCGCATATATTTTAAAACCGCATTCGGAACAGAAAATTGCCGAATTCGAGGCCAATAATCCGCGCTTTCATCCGTATTACCGCTATCAGACGCGCTCGATGCTCGGCGATCCGCGCGCGCAACCGGACGGTGGCTGTATCTATCGCCCGCCGCTGCCGGCGCGCGGTCAATTCGAAATCGCGCAGGCCTTTAACGGCCCGTTCAGTCACCATACCGACGAAAGCCGCTACGCCATCGATATCAAAATGCCGCTCGGCACCGAGGTACATGCGGCGCGCGGCGGCACGGTGGTCATGCGCGCCGAGGATTATGTGCTGAACGGCACTACCGCCGAATTTCTCGAGCGCGCCAACTCCGTATTGATTTTGCACAAGGATGGCACGCTGGGCATTTACGGTCATCTGCAATTCAGAACGATCCGCGTCTATCCGGGCGATCGCGTCAAAGCCGGCGATTTAATCGCGAAGTCGGGCAACACCGGTTTCTCCACCGGCCCGCACTTACACTTCGCCATCTTGCGCAACGCCAACTTCAAACTGGTATCGGTGCCGTTCGATATCGCCACCGCGCAAGGCCCCGCAACACCGCGCCAGGGCATGCTGTTGAGCAATGAATACGAAACGGAAAATGCGCAAGCGGGAGCCGCGCCGGCTGCAAAATAATTATCGCTCGATCGCGCCGCAGTCGATGCCGTCGCTTTTAATCCCGCCCGTTCAATCCCGCCCCTTTCAATCCTGCCCCCTTCAATCCTGCCCCCTTCAATCTCGCCAATAGGTCGCGAACTGATTCAGCTCGGTCTCGTTCAAATCCGACACCGCCCAATAATGCATGCTTTGACTGGACCAGTTGCATACGTGATAACCGGCGCGCTGCTGGCAATGCGGGCTCGATGCACTTTGGCCGCCGTTGTTCGGCCACACGAATAAATTGATCGGATGTTTATTGTGGTGATAAACCAACGCGGCGACGGTGCGCCCGGCCAGATAATCCAGGCGGCCGCCGGTCAACGGAAAACCGTTGGCGACCAGATCGATCACCGGCGGCGCGAAATCCAACTTGCCGTTGAACCACGGCTTCACCGTGTGTTGATCGGTCGACACCACATCGAGCAAATGCTCGGCCTGCAACGAGCGCACATGCTCGGTCACCACCGCATCGGCAAGATTATTTTCAGCGGGCAGCACCAATATAAATGCCAATGCCGCCGCCAGCGCCGCGCCGGCGCCGAAGGTCAGGAATGAATTGCGGCGCGACGGCTTGCGTATCAGCGGTTGCGGCGCGCTCGCCGCATTTAAGCGCGCGCGCAACGCCGCACTGAACTCGCTGGAAGGTTTTTGCGGTTGCAACTGCGTGCGCAATTGCGTGCGTAAAATTAATAGTTGCTGATATGTTGCCGCGCAGTGCGCACAGCGCTCGCGATGCCGAACCACCGTCGCCGCCTGCGCGGCATCGAGCTCGCCATCGATTTCGGCTTGCAGCAATAGCGCAAGCTCCGCGCACTCGCCAGTATCGGGGCTCATGCCAGTATCAGGGCTCATGGATAGCTCTCCGGGATCAGCGTTTTCAGCAATTGTTGGCGCGCGCGCCACAACCGCGACATCACGGTGCCGATCGGTGTGTCGGTGATCTGGGCGATCTCCTTGTACGACATTTCTTCCAACTCGCGCAGCACGATGCATTCGCGCAGCTCGACCGGTAGTAGTTGTAAAGCCACGCTTAACTCGACATGCGCGCGCGTTTTCAACAGCGCGGCTTCGGGATCGTCGGCCGGATCGATCAGGGCTTCGCCGCGCAATGCAGCGCGATCGCTGTCGGCATCGCTATCGATCGACACAGTGCTTTCTCCGCGCGCCAACCGCGCATGTTGATAAGCGACGTTGCGCACGATCTGCAAAATCCACGCGCGCGCATTCAGCGCTTTGTAGGTATGAAAATATTTCAACGCGCGCAGCATCGCCTCCTGCACCACATCTTCCGCGGCGTGCCGATCGCGCAGCAGCCAATGCGCCAGGCTGTACGCGGCGTCCAAATGCACCAGCGCGACGGCCTCGAAAGATTCGGGCACTGGCGTCATCGGCGCTCTGCTCTGCAGTTGCACGCGGCTTTGCAGTTGCACGCGGCTGTGCGGTTATTTGTTGGCATGGCTTCCTCTGGCAAATCGGCAACCATCAATGGCCGGCGGCATTCACTTGTTTTAAATATTCGATGACATCGGCGCGATCCTGCGCACTGTGCAACGAAAAAAACATTTTCGCGCCCGGCACCAGTGCCTGCGGATTGGTCAGCCATTTATCCAATGTCGTCTCATCCCAGACAATGCCGGATTGTTGCAGCGCCGGCGAGTATGCGTAGTCGGCCACCGAGCCGGCGCGCCGCCCAAACAAATGGCGATGCTTCGGTCCCATTTCGTTTTCGTCGAGCGCGTGGCAATCGGAACAGGTCGTGTAAACCTGGGCGCCGCGCACGGCATCGCCGGCCGCCGCGGCAACAGGGGCCCGCGTTATCAAGAATACCGACGCCGATAATAACGCCGCCAGCAGCTGCAACCGAAAATATTTTGCGCACGCCACGGCATCAGTCTCCAAAGAATACGGATTGCGAAAACACATCGCCGCGCGGACCTTCGGCAACGATCGCCGAATCCAGCGGCGTATCGACCACCGCCAGCCGCTCGCGCCCCGCCACCACATTGATATGCCTGATGCCCAATACCGAGCGCAGTTTTTCCGCCGGCACTTTCAATGGTCCCGGGCCGGGCCCCTGACCGGGCGCCGGCTGCGGAAACGCGGTCGACATCGCGGTATGAAACGCGACATGGCCTTCGACCTTTTGCATCACCTGATGGATGTGTCCGTTCAGCACCGTCACCGAACCGAAGCGGCGCAGATACCCCAGCGCCTGCGCGCTATCGACCGTGCCCCAGCCCCAATCGGGATACACCGACCACAGCGGAATATGCGTGAACACCACGATCGGCGTGCTGGCGGATTTATTGCGCAGATCGCGCTCCAGCCATTCCAATTGTTCGCTGCCCAACGCGCCGAGGCCGCCCTCCTTCAAATCGAACACATTCACCAGCGCAACGAAATGCACGCCGTTGTAATCGAAGCTGTACCAACCGCGCTGCGATTCGGTGACGAAACGCTGAAAAAACGGCTTGCCGTTATCGATCAACATATCGTGCTCGCCGGGCACATAGTGCGTATCAAAACCGGCACCGCGAATCATCTGCTCCGCCGTATCGAATTCCTCAGGCTTGGATAAATGACTTACGTCGCCGGTGTGAATCAAAAATGCCGGCTGCAGCACCTTTAATTTATCGAGCGCGATTTGCAGCGTGCCGGCCGGGTCCGGGTTGGCGTCTTTTTTAAAGCCGATATGGCTGTCGCTGATCTGCGCGAATAAAAAATTGCCGCCGCCACCATTGTTTACCGCAGCCGCGAATGCCTGACTGCCGAGCGGCAACGAGCGCGGCACCCCGCCGGCCAATGTCCAAACAACGCCGGCACCCGCCCAAGCCATGCATTGCAGCACGCGACGACGGTTGAGCGTAATACCCCCTTCCGTGACGCTAGGAGCAACAGGATCGAGATGGGTAGATTCTTCGCGGTCTCGCATGGCATGGCCTCCAAACAATATGAGTGTTGGAGATGGAGATCGCGGTGGGGTGGGTTTTATTCCCGGCGGGTTGAATTTACTTTTCGATCCGAGGCAGCGGGGAAGTTTTCAATCTGGCGTCGCGCGATGCCGCGCCGGCCAATAGCAGCGCCATAACGGTGTTGGGCACCATCGCCGCTGTGCCGTCGTGCCTTTAGAAGGAGCGGATAGATTTTTTCAGGCGCTATTGGTGTAGGAAATAAATTCATGTCCTTTTTTTATTGTGGCCTGAGATAATCTAGCTTTTGTCGGCAGTTTAATAAGAGCACATTCCTGCCCTTGCCTCTACTGCATGGATCATTGATAGTTCAGCGCCCGCTGCAACCAATCGGATTGAAATGATGGAAACGATGCAACAGGAATTGGTTATTTTTCAAGAGGCAGGTCAGCCTGTAGAGGTTCGGCTAGACGCCGGCCGCGATACTGTCTGGCTGACGCAACGGCAGATGGCTGAGCTACTAGATACATCGGCAGACAATATCAGCCTGCACCTCAAGAACATATATGCCGAGAACGAATTGAGCGAGCAAGCAACTACCGAGGATTCCTCGGTAGTTCGCCTGGAGGGTAGCCGGCAAGTTTCTCGGCGCGTCAAACACTACAATCTTGATGCCATTATTTCCGTTGGTTATCGGGTCAGCTCTAAACGCGCCGTGCTGTTCCGACAGTGGGCCACCCGCATCCTGCGCGAGCATCTCACCCAGGGTTACACGCTGAATCGCCAGCGTTTCGAGACCAATGCCCGAGAACTGGAAGCCGCCCTGCAGCTGGTTAAAAAAGCCTCACAAAACCCCGAGCTATTGGCGGATACCGGACGCGGACTGGTCGACATCGTCGCACGCTACGCGCAAACTTTTTTACTATTGCAACGTTACGATGAAGGTCTGTTGACCGAACCGCAAACCATCGCCGGCGGTGCTTTACCCACGTTAAGCGAAGCGCGCGGGGCACTCGCCAATCTAAAAAAGAATCTTATCGCGCGCGGCGAGGCTTCCGAGTTATTCGCCTTGGAGCGCGGCGAAGGCTTTGCGGGTTTACTCGGCAATCTCGATCAAACCGTACTTGGCGAACCGGCGTATCCGAGCATCGAAGCCAAGGCCGCGCATCTACTGTACTTCGTTATCAAGAATCATCCGTTCGCTGATGGCAATAAGCGCAGTGGCGCATTTCTATTTATCGATTTCCTGAATCGCAATGGACGCCTGCTCGACAAAGCTGGCAACCCGGTGATCAATGATATCGGCCTCGCCGCGCTCGCATTATTGGTCGCGGAATCAGACCCTGCGCAAAAAGACATTATGATTCGATTGATTATGAATATGCTGGCCGCGTAAGTGTCGTCTCGGCCTCCTTTATATCCGCCCTTCGTTCTTTCCTAATTGACAATACGGCGACTGCTTAACAATTTCCTTCCGCGCCAGCGGCGCAATCAACTTTATAAGGTAGCGTTTGAGGCCGGCTTTTTTGGTGGCCCAGGCGTAGAAATCCTGCAATGAATGTCGTTGGAATTGCAGCAGCGCCTGGCTGTCCTTGGTATCGAGCCAATCGCCGAAAAATAATGGCGGTCCTGGTTTGAATGCGCTGCGGGGTATACCTTCGATGCCCATCGTTTTGAACATGCCGGTGTAAAAATCGAATGCCTCGAGCTGGCAGGAGGTGCCGCCGCCGATAAATAAAATGCGCCGGATCGCGGCGTCGCAATTCACGGCATTGGCGAACGCCAGGCCGACATCCTCGAAATGCACGAATTCGATACGGCTGCTGGCGGGGGTATTGAACACGATTTGCAGATCGTCCTTGCCGCCGCCCAATAAATCCTCGTGCGGACACGCGGCGATTCGGAGAATGGTCCAATCGAGTTGGCTGTCGCGAATCAGCGCCTCGCAATCGGCCTTGGTCTGGCCGTAGTGATCGGTTGGCGTCGGCGGTACATCGGCGCCGAGCGGCGGCGTGCGCTTGAATTGTTCGAGGCCGGCGACGCCCATGCTCGATGCAAAAACCAGGCGCTTCGCATAGGGCAAACGCTGCATCAATTCGAGCAGCGTTTTGGTGGCATCGACATTGACCTTGGTGGCCAACGCTTCATTGGAGTTGGCGAGCGGCGGAATAATCCCCGCCATATGTACCACCGCTTCGCTATCGCGCAGCGCGGATTCGAGCACGGCCGCTTCGCAGATATTGCCCCATATAACGTTGACGTTCGCCGGCAGCGCCGCCGCGATTTTTTCGGTTTTCGGATTGCGCAGATCGAGACAGGTTACGCTGTGGCCGGCCGCCAACAGCTTGCCCAGTACCTGCCGGCCAATACCGCCGAAGGCGCCGGTCAGTAACACTTTTTTTATGACGTTGTTTTGCGTAGCGGGAGCAGTCATTTATAGAGCCTTTTATTGAATTTTTATCGGAGCGAAGAGAGCCGACGGCAACAAAACCATCAGACCGCAATGTAAATCAAATGCGGCCGACTTTCCAGGGTTTCGTCCATAGAGCAGACCAGCGGCACCCGTAGGGCGCAATAACCGCAGGGCATTGCGCCCTACGGTAGATGCAGCCGCTGCCAACTATAAAAAATAAATTTTATGCCCGTAAATCAACTCGCCTGCGCATAAATCAATTTGCCTGCGCATAGAATTGGGCAAACCATTTTCGGTATTGCGCGATCGGTCCGTCGCCATCGCAGAGCGTCGGATTATCGAGATAGATTTTATTTTCCCAGATCGGAATATCGCCTTCGACCTGACGGCATATTTCGGCGATCGCCAGATCGGCGAGCAGTTTTTTGCCGGGGCTTAAATTTTTCGGTTGCGTGAAGGCGAATTTCATATGAATCGAGCCGGCACTGATCGGCGCGCCCGCGCTCATTAACACCGCTTCGAATTGACCGCTAAAGCGCTGAATATTTCCCGACGAAACCAAATGTACTTCGCCGAATTCGCCGGGCACCAGTTGGCCCTCGTCGTCGATTTTCGGCACCGTCATTTTATATTCCGAGATACGCATGCGCCCCTCGAATTTAGTCGCGCCCTTCGGCACGCCGGCAGTGCCGTGCACGAATTGAAAATGCGCGGCGTCGACGGCATTCTCGCCGGTCTCCTGCGGCGCGGCATTTATTTTCCAATCGAAGCGCTGCAGCGGTGTCCAATCGTCCGACGAAAACTCGGGCACCTCCGGCACTTCCCATAACGGCGCCGCGTGTTGCGGGTGATACCAGACCCAAATCACCTGATTGCGCTCGGCCACCGGGTACGCATAAATCACCTGCTGGCCATTAGCGACTTTCGGCGGCATATTCTTCGCGTACGGCACCGCCGTGCATTGACCGCCGCCGTTGAATTCCCAGCCGTGAAACGGGCAGGCGATGCTTTCGCCGCGCACTTTGCCGCCGTGCCCCAGATGCGCGCCGAGATGGGGGCAATAGGCATCGAGCACTTTGGCCAGACCGCTCTCGGTGCGAAACAACACCAACTCATTGCCAAAATAATGGATGTGTTTAACTTCGCCGACTTGTAACTCGTCGCTGTAACCGACGCCATACCAGCCGTAGGGAATCGGTAGTTGATGTTCCGCATATTCCGTGGATTTAATGATCTCGTTAGACATGGCTATCTCCTTTTAATCCTGACTTTATGTTTTGGATTTATCGCGGTATGTCCCACCTTCTTTATCACTGTGCCTATCTCCTTATTTATCACTGCCGATAGCTTCTTTAATAAAACCCCTAATCCGCGCGAATTTATTATTGCCGAACGCATCGACAGCATTGCATCGCGCAATAAAATATTTTAATCCTTATCGCGTGAATCGGACTTCGCTAATTAGCCTAGCATCTCTCATCAACCGTCGCTGTGTAACAACATCCTTTTTATTGTAACGTTTAAGTATCCGCTTTTTTTCGCGTTGTCAAAAATTACATTTTGTTCATACCCGGCCAATTTTCTGTACGGCGATACAAAAGCTGAGTAAGCTTCCGATCGCTAAATTCTTTAACTGCGAAAACAGTCGGTTACATCGACAAAAAAGCCGGAAAAACGCGAATTGACCGGCTTCGCCGGCACCGCTCAATATGTTTCGCCACCGCGTTGTTTATTCAGCCCGGTATCTGCGCACGGAAGCTATCTACCACTCATTGATTTCATCATTCGTTCGCCGACGGCACAAGTCGGCTCTGTTGTTATGTGTATATTGTTACGTGGAGGAAACTATGCAGAATAAGTTTTTAAAGAAGTCTCTCGCAGTAGCAGTTGGATGCACCTATTTGACGGCGGCGGCGGTTCACGCCGATAACGCGCGCGTCGAAGAAGTAATCGTCACCGCGCAAAAACACGAAGAAAATATTCAAACGGTACCGCTGGCGATCTCCGCATTGACCGCCGACGATTTACAAGTGCGCGGCATCACCAGTTTCGAAGGCGTCGCAAAATCGTCGCCCAGTATCGCGATGACGCCGTACCCGACCTCCAGCACGCTGCTGATTCTTTATATGCGCGGCCAGGGCGTCGCCGACGCCAACCAAATCACCGCCGACGGTTCGGTCGGCCTCTACGAAGACGGTTTCTATATTTCGCGGCCGCAGGCGGCGACCTTCGATCTCGCCGATGTCGAGCGCGTGGAAGTCATGCGCGGCCCGCAGGGTACCCTGTATGGCCGCAACACCACCGGCGGCGCGGTCGCACTGATCGGCAAACAGCCCACCGGCGAATTCGGCTTCAAACAGGACCTCACCTTCGGCTCGCTCGATCAATTCCGCAGCCTGACCACGGTGAATCTGCCGAAATGGAACGAGTTGTCCAGCAAAATCGTAATGTTGAAAAGCTCGATCGACGGCTCCGTGAAAAACACCGGCAGCAGTCACGACTATGGCGAGCAGTCGCAATTGGCGGGGCGCCTGACACTGCACTGGACGCCGATCAGCGACTTTACCGCCGATTACTTCCTGGAAAAAGGCAATCTCGATTCGACGCCGATCTATTACCAGAACGCCGCCCTCAGCGGCAAACAGGTCGTCATTCCCAGCTTCTATCCGGCTGCCGGCGTGCATAACTACTACGCCGATGGCGGCAAACCACAACGCTCGACGTACCGCGATTTCGATCTCGATTTGAGCAAATCCAATTTCGAGGGCCATGGCCTGACGCTAGCCTACGATGTCACCGATCACTTCACCGTCAAATCGTTGACCGGCTATCGGAAACTGAACTGGAACGCGTACGGCGATTTCGGCGATGCATTTACACAGAACATTCCCCAACTGTCAGTGCTCGGTATCACCGACACATTGGTACCGCTGGTATCGCGCGTATTCGATGACGTACATAGCCATCAGTTCTCTCAGGAAATTCAGTTTGTCGGCGATGCGCTCGATAGCGCCATCAACTACGTGGTCGGCCTGTACTATTTCAAAGAGGGTGCCTCGCACGAACAGGATGGCGACAATGGCGGCGCGGTACTGTTGCCGAACGGAAACCCGTTCGATCTATTCCATCTCCAATCGACCCGCTACGTCACAGCGGATGCCAAATCGCAGGCGATCTTCGGCCAGGTAACCTGGACGCCGCCGATCCTCGACGAGAAACTCGCGCTCACTGTCGGCGGCCGTTACACCAAGGACGATCGCTCTGCCACCCGCGATTATTTTAATGGCGATGTCAACAAGCCCATTGTTGAAACCGACGCGCAAAACAGCCTGAGCTATAAGCGCTTCAATCCGTCGTTTACGGCCAACTATACGTGGAGCGACGATATCAGCACGTATTTAAAAGTCACCTCGGCATACAAAGCTGGCGGTTCGAGCGAAGCGGGCTTACCGCCACTCGGCGATTTTTCGCAGGTGGTAAAACCGGAAAAAGTGACGGCGTACGAAGGCGGCCTGAAATCGTATTGGCTCGATCATAAAGTGCGCGCCAACGTCGCTGTGTTCGAAAATAAATTCGACGATATGCAATTGAACGTCAGTATCGATCCGACCAATCCGGCTATAGTCAGCTCGTTCAATGCCGGTAAAGCTACGGTGAAAGGTCTGGAGCTCGAATTGCTGGTGGCGCCGGTCGAAGATGTCAGCCTCGGCTTGAATTATTCGTATCTGCATACCCAGTTGGACAGTGTGCCGAATATCCCCAACACCGTGTACGACCAGGCGTTTAATAAGGAGTCCCCCTATACGATGGATTTGGAGTTGAAAGGCTTGTTCGTGATGCCGTACGCGCCGAAAAACTCGATCAACGCCAGCGCGGATTATAAATTCTACAAATTCGCTACTGGCGATCTGTCCGCGCACCTCGACTATCGCTTTCAGTCGGATATCTACACCAGCGCTTCGGCCGGCCCCGATGTGCCGGGCCGCGATTTTTATAATCTGCCGAGCTACGGAATATTCAATGGTCGCCTGACGATGAACCTCGATCTGCCGCGCGGCGATCATGCGAAAGTCAGCCTGTGGGGTAAAAATCTCGCGAATAAGGTTTACGAAGTGCATGTCATTGGTTCGGGCTCGAATGTCGCGACGGCGAACGGTCCAGCCGGCTATACAGGCAGTGCGGTGGCGTGGAGCGATCGCCCATCCTTCGGTGTCGACCTGTCCTACGAGTACTAAGCGTTACTTTGGCATTGCCCGGTTGCATTCGTGCAATCGCGGCAGTGCCGTTTTTTTCCCACTCGTTTAACAAGCCGCCATTTATTTAACGCCTTATATTCAAATCCCGCTGCGCCCGAATATTGAAAATTTGCTGCGCTGATCAAACACATATTCGGTAAGCTGCCGGCATTGCAAATGACGCACGGCGAGAAAATACGCTCCGTACTTTAAGGCGCATAAATAATCGCCCGTCCAGCCCTTTGCCTATAGTTACCGGTCAACGCCTATACCCGGCGAAGATTGCCGACAGATTACCATTTCGGGAAAAAGCCTCGCCCACCCTTGATAGGCCGCCTAAAAGCCTGCTTAATTAGCCCCAGCGTGGCACAGCCACACATCCAGCGACTAGCGTTAGGGGATATTGCATGCAAGGCAAAAAGATTCTGATCACCGGCCCGACCGGCCAGGTGGCTTTTCCGGTGGCGCTGGCGTTTGCCCGCGACAACGAGGTGTGGGCGATTGCGCGCTTTTCCGACGCCGCGAAAAAAGCCACGCTGACCGAGGCCGGCATTAAATGCGTGACGGTCGATTTGGCCAGCGGCGACTTCTCGGCGCTGCCGAGCGATTTCGATTACGTGCTGAACTTCGCCGTGGCGCGCGATGTCGGCGAGGATTTCGATCTCGAATTGAGATCCAATGCCGAAAGCGTCGGCCTGTTGATGGGGCACTGCCGCAACGCCAAAGCATTTCTGCACGTTTCCTCCGGCGCGGTGTATCAGGCGGACGGCCACAACCTGCTGACCGAAACCAGCGCACTCGGCGACAACCATCGCGTGATGTTCACCACCTACAGCGTCGGCAAAATCGGCCAGGAAGCGGTGGTACGCTACGCCGCCCGCCAATTCAATCTGCCGACCGTGATCTGTCGTTTGAATGTGCCGTACGGCAACAACGGCGGCTGGCCCTTCTATCATTTGTTGATGATGCAGAACGGCATGGACATTCCGGTGCATGTCGACAAACCGAATATGTATAACCTATTCCACGAAGAAGATATCGTGCGCAGCATTCCAAAAATTCTGGAAACCGCCAGCGTGCCGACCAATATCGTCAACTGGTGCGGCGACGAATTGATCAGCATCGAAGAATGGTGCGCCTATATCGGCGAACTGACCAATCTCACACCGAAATTCAACTACACCACCGAGACGCTGGAAAGCGTGATGTTCGACAACAGCAAACTGCGCGGCATCGTCGGCCCATCGCAGGTGCATTGGAAAGATGGCGTGCGCCGCATGATCGAAACGTTGGCGCCGGCAGCGTTGGCGAAATAAATTTATTAGAAGAAAAACTAAAGGGCGAGTGCAGTAAAATGCATCGCCTTTTTTTATTGTATTAAGGTAGCTCTGACTAAGTCCCCTCTGCCTGCGGGCCTAGGGCGAGGGCAGATTACGCACATTTCTTTTTTACCAATTCAAGATAAGCACCCCGCCTATAAATTGACAAACCCCTAATTCGTCTGCCATTGTTTGCACTCAATTAATAATTTAAAAAGGGATTTAACATGAAGAGAATTTTTTTAACATTTATTTCACTTTTATTCGCTATCGACGCGTATGCGGACTCCTATCCGCCAGTAGTTTCCTTATTAACACCAGGCAACAACACATTTGCCGCGAGGACCGCCATTAAATTGTCCGCTATCGCTTTGGACGGTGATGGGATAAATAAGGTGGAATTTTATGTCGATGGCGGTAGCGTCCCTATTGCAACCGTAACGACGATTCCTTATCAGTTCAGCTGGCAAAATGTCTCACCGGGCGTTCACACCGTAAAAGCCAAGGCAACTGACAACACCGGCGCCACCAACACGACCACCACCAGCACAATTACCATTTTTTCTTATCTCGGCAAGGTGAAGGCCGATAGTACAGTCGCAGGCACAACAACTAACCCCGCTACCGTCACCGCTACTTTTGCCAATCTGGCCGCGCTGAAGAGCGACAATAATACCTGCAATGGCAAAGTGGTTTATCTGCAAGGCTTCGCGACGGCCGGCGATGGCGGGCAAGGCTGGCTGTATGGTGTAAGCTCGTCGGCATCGACGCCCGATGACATAATCGAGGTCAATAATCAGCTCTGCGGATTCAAAAAGCTGCACTCCAACGATCTCAATATTAAATTGGCCGGTGCGAAGGGAGATGGCACAACCGATGATACCGCCGCGATCCAAAAAGTTCTGGATACCCATTTTAATATCGTCGCCGATGCCGCCACCGATACCTATCTGGTCAGCACGACCACTAAACTTTCGACTATTGGTTACAAGGCCGCATTAGTGCCCTACTCGGGACAAAAAATCGATCTCAATGGGTCCACCGTTAAACTGGCCGATGGCGCGAACAGCTCGGTAATTATGAACGACGCGCTGTATAGCGCTAGCGGTTCGACATTAACCGGCGCCTCGGCACCGGCGCCGTACCCGATCGACTGCACGGACGATGCGATAAACGACGGCCTCGATGATTGCCTAGTAATTCGCAATGGCACGATCGATGGCAATGTGGCCAATCAACGCATTACCGGCCTCGGCTCCGGCTCCGCCTACGCATTTGCACCTACGATCTATCTGGGAAACTTAAAGCGCTCCGCAGTGGTGGATTTAACCGTTAAAAACTTTTATGCCTCCGGCATCTATTTTGGCGGCGACAATGCGAAGCATGTTGTCACCGATATCGCGTTAAACAATATTGTCGTCCAGGATGGTGTCGGCGTTGGTGTAGCAGTTAACGGTACGCGTTTCACATCGGATAGTATCGATATTTCCGGCACGGTACCTTTTAGTGAAACCACCCCGGCGCCGCCCTGGGGCGTTTATCCAAACAGCATAACCATTGCAGCCGACGACAGCGATTTCGGAACTGTTCGCGCGGACAACTGTGCGTGGGGATTCAAATTGCAGGATGGATCGAGCAATAACCATTTCACCAAAATCTGGGTGACCGGAACAAACATCCAACAAGCGGTAAAATTCCAAGGGACACCCAGCTCTTATAACGAAGACACGCGCGTCGATGAAATCATTTCGGAAAATAATTTCTGGAATGGACTGTATATCGTTTATCAGAAGGGATTACAGATCGGCTCATACACAGGCACCAATAACGGACTAGGTTGGGTTTCCGGTGCAAATGCTTTTTATTATCGAGACATTGCGATTTTACAATCCAGTCTGAATATCGATACCGCTACAATCAATTCGCCAATGATCGGCGCAATCGATTCGCGCGGGGTGTTTCCATCGCCGGATACCACGCCCAATACCCGCACGTTCGGTACCATCAATATTTCCAACCAAAAGAACGCCGACTTAACGCTGAATATCGATGGCGGCTATCACACGGTGGATAAAATCTACATCACCAACACCGCACCGCTGCCAAGCTATATCGTCTACAACAAAGGCGCCTATGTGGTGCCGGGCGGTAGCGCTCCCGATCTGGATGGCTATTTTGGCGTACATACCATCGATAGCGATCAACCACTGGCTAGCGGTGTCAATGCTTTCCAGGTAGTCCAGCTTCTGACCGGACATACTTTTTTCCGCGCCGATTGCGTGCGCCTTGGTACGTCCGCCAGTTGGCAGCAGGCCACCGACACTACTATCACTTCGGCTACGGCAACCTGCCCGCTTTAATTGTGTAGTGGTTCAGAAATCGATCAACTCAATCAGCCCGGCTAAGCGCCGGGCTTTTTTATTGCCAATTTACGGCATCGTTAGCATCCACAATTTTTTTGTGCAGCTGAGCATACAAAAAATATCTATTCGCCTTTGACTCCGCTTTAACTTTCCGCTGCATAGCAAGATCGGTGTTTTGCTCTATGCTGAATGTGATTCCATAAAATTTTTCGATCACATAGCTCTGCCTCTTGCGCTCAGCGCAGTAAATATAAGGCCCAAATCAATGATCAACCGTATCGGCCGCTGGCTCCATCGCAATGTTGCAGCACTGCGCAGCATTGCGCGCATCGCTACCATCGCCGGTATCGGCGTTCTATTCGCGGCCTGCTCCGGTTCGGATTCCACCATCGCGCAAACGAAAGCGCCAAATATTCTGCTCGTTATCATGGACGATGTCGGCATCGATCAGATGCGCTCGTTCGGTTACGGCGGCGTCGATCCGGCCAAAGCGCCGAATATCGAAGCGGTCGCGCAGCAGGGTTTGCGCTTTCGCAATACCTGGGCAATGCCCGAGTGTTCGCCATCGCGCGTGACGCTATTCACCGGCCGCTACCCGCTGCGCACCGGCGTCACCAACGCAATCACTTCTTCCGATTTAGCAAGCTCGCAAATTTCGCCGTTCGAATACACCACACCGAAACTACTTAAAGCGCACGGCTACACCAGCGCCATTTTCGGCAAGACGCATTTCTCCGGCTCGGACGTCAATCCCGCGCTGAATCCGTATGGTTACACCGCGCCGCATCAACTGGGCTGGGATAAATTCGCCGGCTGGGCCGACGGCGCGCCGAATCCGATCGATTCCACCGCCGGCGGCATCGCGCCGAAAGGCACGTACGCCTGCGGCTTCGTGCAAAACACCGCCGACAACCCGACCAACGGCGCCGATATGGGCGCGTGTTACACCGTGGATGGCGCGTGCAGCGTGATATCGAGCAGTTCCGCAACACCGACGCCGGGCCGCGCGTGCCTGGAGCGCGGCGGCATTCTGGTGCCCAACGCGCAATGCGCGACACCGCGACCCGCCAATGTCGATTTCACACTTCAGAATGCCTACTACGTCAGCGAACTGATCACCAACGAGCCCGACGGTTCGCACCACGTGTATCCGGCCGACGATCCCTCGGGCATCGCGCGCCGCTATCGCACCGAATTGGAAAGCCAACTGGCGATCGATTGGATTCGCGCGCAGCCGGCCAATAAACCGTGGATGGCGACATTGAGTTTTTCGTCGGCGCATGCGCCCTATCAAGCGCCGCCCACCAGCATGCTGTCCGCAAACTCCGCGAATACCGACGGTTACAATTGCGACAACACACGGCAATTGCGCACGCTGATGAATCAGATGATCGAATCGATGGACCAGCAGATCGGTCGCGTGCTGGTCGAGACCGGCATCGCCACGCGCAACGCCGACGGTTCGCTCAATTACGATCCCAAGCAGAGTAATACCGTGGTGGTGATCGTCGGCGATAACGGCAGTTACACGCTGACCGTGAAAGCGCCGTTCGATCCGACGCACGCGAAAGCGTATGTGAATCAGACCGGCGTGTGGGTGCCGTTGATTGTCGCCGGCGCGCAGGTGGCGGCACCGAATCGCGATGTCGCGGCGCAGGTCAATATCGCCGACCTGTATCAATTGTTCGGCGAGCTCGCCGGCATCGATGCGCGTAAAGAGATACCGAATACGCGCGCGCTCGATGCGGTATCGATGCTGCCGTATTTAACCAACCCCGCGCAGACAAGTTTGCGGCAAACCAATTGGACGCAGGGCGGCGACAATATTCGTGCAACCACCACGGTGCAGGGCGCCTGTGTAATCAGCTCCGCGAATGTCTGCACACAGTTGTTTCCGCAGCAGGGTTTATGCGAGATGGAGGGCGGCGTCTGGTACGGTGTGGGCAGCACCGTTGCCGGTGTGCCGCCGACAGGCTTCGCATCGTGCTGCGATGTACAGAAATTACAAATCGCTCAGTCGCAAACGCCGTCTTCGGTATTACCGGCCACGCAAATGGCCGTGCGCAATACAACCCATAAACTGATTCGTCTCGAGGCGCAAAACTACGACTCCACGACCGATCAATGCAACGACGAAATCACCGAGCAGTTTTACAAAGTGAATGAAAATACGCCGCTGCCATTGATCGATTTTCCGGATCTTGCACTGCCCACGGCCAATCTCGCCGGCGCCGATCAAACGGCCTACCAGCAACTCAGCGCCGAGCTGCAGCGCATGATGGGTTCTACCGCGCCCTGCCCCGGCGACGGCAATTTCGACGGCGTCGTCGATGCACAGGATCTGGCGGATTTGTCGTACTGGCGTGGCGTAACCGACGGCCAATCGAGCTGGTTCGATTTCAACTGGGACGGTTTCACCGACAACGCGGACGTGGCGACGGTCGAAACGAATCTGGGCACGAAATGTTCAAAGCCGCGCTGATCGCGCGGTGCCGCTGTCTTCCGGTTGGCTTCTTTCAGATTTGCCGGATTCAAATCTCGATTATGTTGTAGGTCGGACTTCAGTCCGACAGCCTTGTAGTTCGGGTCATGCAAGTCGGACTGAAGTCCGACCTACAGAAAAAGCAACCGGCCACCGATATCGGTTTATTGCCGTAGCTATTGCCGAGACTATTTCGTGACGAATATTTTGTCGCAGCCTTTTGTTTTAACCTTGTTCAACCATTGCGCGTGCCGGGCTTCGGTCGAGTTGTAGGTCGGACTTCAGTCCGACAGTTTTGCAGTTCGGGTCATGCAAGTCGGACTGAAGTCCGACCTACAGAAAAAGCAACCGGCCACCGATATCGGTTTATTGCCGTAGCTATTGCCGAGACTATTTCGCGACGATTATTTTTTTCGCAGCCTTTTGTTTTAACCTTGTTCAACCACCGCGCGCCGGCTGCGGTCGAGCCTGCGCTCGTTATCCCTCGCGCCGACCGCACGGCCTCTAACTGTGCAGTAGCGAACAGAAGCATTTGCACAATTGCTGCACGATTGCCGCGCGATAGTTAGCGCCATCGGCGTTAAAATCGGGATGGAGAACATCGAGTGCGTTGCAATGGCAAATGCACAGTAAATCAAGAGCATCTAAAAATGAACTGGCACTGCTCGCGAAAGGGCGGGATGCGGCAGGTCCTGCTGGGGACGTGAGCGCGCAAGGATACCCATAGGGCACAAGTGCGCGCGCCCGAGCCTAACAGGACGTTTGTCGTAGGCGTTCCCCAGCAGGACCTGCCGCATCGCGCCAATCATGAAGGATGCCATCGTTCGTTTTGTTAGACGCTCGAAGCCATTAACAACCTATTTAACCGGAGATTCAGGATGCAACGTTTTTTAATAGCAATGGCGGTCGCCGCGGCCTCTGTACCAGCTTTGGCCGAGGTCGGTGTTTCGATCAATGTTGGCGAACCAGGCTTTTATGGTCGCATCGACATCGGCGATTACCCGCAACCGCAATTAATCTACTCCAAGCCGGTGATCATCGAGCGCGGCCCGGTCGATCGTGGCCCCATCTATTTGCACGTACCGCCCGGCTACTCCAGCCATTGGGATAGGCACTGCCATGAATACAATGCCTGCGGCGAGCGCGTTTATTTCGTGAAAAACGATTGGTATCAGCACGAGTATGTGCCGCGCTATCAGGTGCATCATCGCGATGACCATCGCGACGATCACCGAGACGAGCATCGCGATGACCACGATCATCGGGACGATCACGGTCCCGACCACGATCGCGACCACAGATAGATAAAGAAAAAAGATAAATAACGCAAAAGATAGCTAAGGCACAAACTCTGGCATCATATCCGCGCAGCTGCAATCGATGCGCGCTGCGCGGATGAACAGAGGGCCCAATCATGTTAAAAACCATCCAAGCCTCAGCCGGCCACGCGCGGATTCAGGAACTGCTGATGGAAGACGGCGCGCTGATCGTCGAAGAATTTCTCGACCCGGCGTTGCTGCGGGCATTCAATGCCGAGATCGACGATCTCGTGCGTCAGCAGCCGGTCGATCGCGAATTCATGAGTCCGGTCTACGATTTCTTCTTCGGCAAGAAAACGCGCCATCTGTCCGCGCTCGCCGCGCACTCGAAAATATTTCGCGAGCAAATTCTGCTGCACCCCACCTATAAAGCCTTGTGCGATGCCATCCTGTTGCCGCGCTGCGCGAATTATCAGCTGAATTATTCGCATATTTTCGAGATCGGCCCAGACGCGGCCAAGCAGCAATTTCATCGCGACGGCCTGTGCTGGCCGGAGTTGACCGCGCTGCCCTATGAAATCGAAGTGGCATCGATCGTGGCGTTGACCGATTTCACGGCGGCCAACGGCGCGACGCTGGTAGTGCCCGGCAGCCATCGCTGGCCATTGGAACGCGTGCCGAAGTCGACGGAAGTTTTTTCCGCCGTTATGCGCAAGGGCGCGGCGCTGCTTTATCTGGGCTCGACGATTCACGCCGCGGGCGCCAACACCACCGCGCAGGAATGGCGGCGCGGTATGCACGTCAGCTATTGCCTCGGCTGGTTGCGCACCGAGGAAAATAATTACATCGCCACGCCAATCGAGATGGCGCGCGAATTTCCGCGCGAGGTACAAGCGTTGCTCGGCTATCGCGCGCACGACGCGGCGCCGGCCGGCGGCTGTCTCGGCGTTTATGGCATGCTCGATCCGCTGGAGCTGCTGGCCGATGGGCGACTGTAAGTAACGAATGTAAGCGAACAAACGTATCGACAATATTTTCGTTAGGGAATCTCTGATTAAGTAATTACTCCCCTCTCCCTGCGGGAGAGGGGCCGGGGGTGAGGGCTTTCTTTTTGTAAAAGTAAGCGCGTAATTCTGCCCTCACCCTAACCCTCTCCCGCAGGGAGAGGGAACTTAGTTAAACTCAGAGTGCATTGTTAACAGGCTCTAAACATCGACGGCGGCAAAATGCACTCGCACCAGCAAACCCACGCCGCGCGCGCCCGCTTCAAACATCACATCGCCACCGTGTATATGGGCAATTTCCCGCACGATGGCGAGCCCCAAACCGCAGCCGTTCGGCAGGCTGGTCGGCAACTGATGAAAGGGGGTTCCCAGCTTCGATAATTCGGCGTCGACGACGCCGACGCCGGCATCCATTACGACAAGCTCGACATTTGCGCCACAACGCTGCAGCGAAACATTTATCACGCTGTGGGGCGGCGCGTAATTCACTGCGTTGTCGAGCAAGTTGCTCAATAGTTCGCGCAGCAGGATGGCGCTGCCACGCACGACAATAGGCTCGATTGAAAACTCGAGCTCGACCTCTTTGCGCGCGGCGCGCAACACAAACTCGGAAGCGGTTTCCTGCGCTAAAACGCGAAAATCCACCGGTCTGCTGTCGATAGCCGAGCCATCGGTATGTTCGAGACGGGCCAGCGACAATAACTGAGCCGCCAAATGCGAGGTGCGCTGCGTCGTTGCCAGCAACTCGCGCAGCAATGCGGAAACATCTGCCGGCGGCTGAATAAGATTTACCTCCAATTGACTGCCGAGAGCCGCCAGCGGCGTTCGCAATTGGTGGGCCGCATCGGCGATAAAGCGTCGGTAACCGGCGAAAGAAGTCGCCAATTTTTCCAGCAATTCGTTGATGCCGTGAATAATCGGCAACAACTCAACCGGTGCGCTTTTATCCGCTAGCGGCTTTAAATCGTTCGGCGATCTACTGGCGATATCATTGCGCAGAGACTCTACTGGCCGCAGCCCCATACGCACGCCGTTGACAACGACGGCAATCGACACGAGCACCAAAGCGCCGCCAAGTATCAACATGCTGAAAAAAATATCGCGCAATAAATTTTCGCGGCCTTTCACTGTCTGCGCAACGACGAATAGCAGCTGCGCGCCATGCTGCTCGCGACGCAGCACGATGCTTCGATACAATCTGCCGGACAATTCGATATCTTGAAATTCATAATTTTCGCCGGCGGCCAGTGTCGATAGACCGAACAGCGACTGGTCGCCGGCAACCAAGCTGCCGCCGTCGATCCGGACCGCATAGATAACCCGATCTTCATTATTGATCGCCAACATTTCCGCCGCCGCGCTGGGCAATTCCAGCGCGAATTTTTTATCGTGAAATTCAATCTGATTGGATAAATCGCTGGCAGCGTCGAGCAGACTGGCATCGTAGGCGTTAACCGCGGCGTGTCTCGCCAAAACATACGACAATAAAATTCCCAATAACAATATCGCTATCAGCGGCCACAGCACGCGCCGCAGTAATACGCGGCGTAAACTATCTCCAGCGAAATTGTCGCCACCAAAGCCATTGCTGGAAAAACTATTGTCGCCAAAACTTTGGCTTCCGAAAATTTTGTTTCCAAGACTACGCGGCACCGACCGGTTCCTCCAATAAATAACCTAAGCCGCGCACTGTTCTGATTGCGATGTCGCTACCTTCAATTTTTGCTCGCACGCGATGCACATACGCTTCGATCGCGTTTTGGCTCAGCTCCTGGCCCCAGCCGGCGATAGCCTGAATCAGCTGATCCTTGGAGACAATGCGCCCGGCATTGCCCACGAGATACTCCAATACGCTCCATTCGCGCGCGGATAAATCGATACCGCGAGAATCGATAAATGCGCGCTTGCCAACGGTATCCAGCACCAATCGACCGATTGCCACGCGCGGGCTGGCGCTATTCATGCTCCGTCGCAATAGCGCGCGCGCGCGCGCGTGCAGCTCGGCCATCGCAATCGGTTTGATGACGTAGTCGTCGGCGCCTCCATCCAAGCCCTTAACCCGCTCCTCGAGTGCATCGCGCGCGGTGAGAATCAACACCGGCAGCGTTTGTCCAAGCTCGCGCAATTTGCCAATGACGGTGTGCCCGTCGCTATCGGGCAAACCCAGATCGAGCACCAACAGATCGAAGTGCTCGACCGTCAGACATTGCAACGCCGCGCGCGCGGTTTCGACCCAATCCACGGCAAAATCGGCCTGGCGCAGCGATTTTGCAATCGCCTCGCCCAGCGTTTTGTCGTCTTCCACAATTAATATTCGCATCGCCGCTCTCTTCTCCAAGTCAGACTCGCGTCAGTAGTGCGACGCAGAATGCCCGCCCGTGCACAGTACCTCATTTGTTATCCGCCCTAAGCATGAAAATTTTTCCCACCCTGCTGTTCTGTTGCCTGCTGCTTGTCGCAACCAGCCAGACATTCGCGGCGCCAAGTGCGGCCCTGTCGACTATTAGTTTCGCCCAGGCTAAGCAGTTATGGCAAAACGGCAATCGCGAATTGCAGCTAGCGCACGATCAGTTACGCGGCGCGGCGGCGGACCAACTGATTGCCGGGCAAAAACCGAATCTCACCTTGGCATTTAACACTACCTCGATCGAAACAGGCCAGCCGACTTTTATGAAACAGGCGGATTCGGTGTTGCGCGTCGAACAACTATTCGAGCGCGGCGACAAACGCGCGCTGCGCGTGCGTGCGGCCGATCTGCGCAGCGACGCGGCGCGCGCCGACTTTGCCGCAGCGCAACGCCAGGGCCTCATCGATCTCGCGGCGCACTACTACGATTTGGCATTGACGCAGGCGCAGTTGCGCATTGCCGAGGACAGTGCCCGGCTGTTCGCCGCAAGCGTAAGCGCCTCACAATTGCGCGTGCAGGCCGGCGATCTCGCCGCCGCCGACCTGGCGCGTCTGCAGGTGGACGCACTGCGCGCGCAAAACGATGTCGAAACTACACAAAACATTCTGCGGCAAGCGCAGGCCGCACTTGCCTATCGCCTGCGTGCCGACATCGATACTACAAAACTTAGCGCCGACGAGCGCTGGCCCCAAGCGAAACCGCCTGCGAGTGGCGCGTCGCTCGCGGCGATTGTAGAGCGACGCCCCGACATCATCGCCGCAGATCAGCGCGCAGCCGCAGCGGAAGCCGCATTCGCACAGGCACAAGCGTTGCGCACGCGCGATATCACAGTCGGCGTGCAAGTCGAGCACAATGGTCAGAATCGTCCGCTCAATACCGTCGGAATCGGGTTTAGCGTGCCGCTGATGACGGGCTATGCCTACGCCGGCGAAATTACTCGCGCACGCATCGATCTCGAATCCGCGCAGCGCGTCGCCGAGCAAGTGCGCGCGCAAGCGTATCTGGAAATAGCCAACGCTCGCGGCGATCTGACCGCTGCACAGATTCAGGTCGAGCGCTTCGACAGTCAGTTACTGCCGGCTTCGCAGCGCGCGCTTGCGGCGACGGAACTCGGCTATCGACAGGGCGCAACTCCGCTGCTGGATCTACTCGACGCACGTCGCATTTACAAGGCGACGCAACTTGAAGCAGTTGGCGCGCACGCTAATTATGCCAAGGCATTGGCGACCTGGCAGATCACTGCGGCGATCGATGATGTGAATTCAGTCGCCGAAGCGGGCAGCCAGCGTATCGGGCCGGAGAAAAATCCATGAAGCGCCTGCATGCATTGAGCGCGCTCGCAATATTGGCGATCGCGGTATTGGCATTTGTTCAGAATCGTCCCGCAGCGCCGGCGCAAGCCGCGCAGCCGCAGCGCGATACATCGATCCTTAAATTACCCGCCGATGCGCCGCAGCGCGCTTATTTGCAAATCAGTGCCGTCGGCGAAGACATTATTCCCGCACTGGAGCCACTGCATGGGCGCGTCGCTTACGACGACGATCGAACCGCGCGCATTAGCGCGCCGATAGCCGGTCGCGTTGTCGGCATCCGCGTGCAACTGGGCGATAGCGTGCAAGCAGGACAAACTCTGGCCGTGTTGGACTCGCCCGAATTTGCGCAGGCGCGCGCCGATCGGCGCAAGGCGCTCGCGGATTTGCAACTGAAAAGCAAGGCTTTCGCGCGCGCTAAATTACTTTATGCGGGCGGTGTTATCGCCGCCAAAGATTACGAAGCGGCTGAGGACGATTTAACTCAGACTCGCGCCGAAGCCGAGCGCAGCGCAGCGCGCTTTAAAAATCTTGGCGGCGACCGCGCGCGGGATTTTGAATTGCACAGCCCCATCGCCGGCATCGTTACCGAGCGACATATTAATACCGGCAGCGAAATTGCCGTGGACAATACCGCGCCGCTATTTGTAGTCACCGACCCCAAGCATCTGTGGATCGACCTGGATATCGCCGAGCAGGATTTCGAAAAAATAAATTTGGGGCAAAATTTTCGCGTGCAATCCGACGCTTATCCCAATGTAACATTCGAGGCGAGCGCGGTCTTTATCGGCAAGGTTATGGATACCCAAACCCGACGCGCGACGGTGCATTGCGTCCTGCACGATGACAGCGAGCGTCTCAAGCCGGAAATGTTCGTGCGGGCGACACCGCTCGGCGGCAATATCCTGCGACCACGCGTGCCGAACACTGCGTTGATTGGCGAGGGGCTAAAAACATTTTTGTTCGTGGAGCGAAATTCCGGCGAAATACAGAAACGCGAGGTCGCGCTGGCCTATCGCGGACACGACGATAGTTACATCGAAAGCGGGCTGCGCACCGGCGAGCGCGTCGTCACCAGTGGAGCGTTGCTGCTGAACGCAGAAATGCAGGGCGATTGACATGCTGCAACATCTCGTGACATTCGCGCTGGAGCAGCGCGCGTTTATTATCGCCGCGGTTATCGCCCTGATAGTTGGCGGCAGCTATGCGTTGATCAATATCCCCATCGAGGCCTTCCCCGATGTGCAGGACGTGCAGGTGCAAATCATTACGCAAGCGTCCGGACAAGCACCCGAAGAAATCGAGCGCTCGATCAGCCTACCGATCGAGCGCGAGATGAGCGGCCTGCCGCATATGACGCAACTACGCTCGGTATCGATTTTCGGCTTGTCGGTGGTAACGCTCACCTTCGAAGACAATACCGACGATTATTTTGCGCGCCAGCAAGTCCTGGAAAAACTGCAGAATGTTGCGCTGCCGACCGGCACTCAGCCCGGTCTGGCGCCATTGACGACCGCGGTCGGCGAAATATATCGCTACATCCTGGCGGCGCCGGCCGGCACGCCGCTGGAAAAAATTCGCGAAGTACAGGATTGGATCGTGCGGCCGGCATTGCGCAATGTGCCGGGCGTCGCCGATGTCGCCAGCTTCGGCGGCGCCGAAAAGGAATATCAGGTCAACATCGATCCGCAGCGCTTGCACAAATACAACCTCTCGCTCGCGCAGGTCAGCGCGGCGCTGAGTAACGGCAGCGCCAATACCGGCGGCGGCGTGCTGCAGCGCGGCGACGAAGCACTGGTGGTGCGCAGCATCGGTTTATTTCGCTCGCTGGATGACATCGCTCGCGTTGCGGTCGCGAGCTTTAATGGCAAAGCCATTCTGGTCGGCGATGTTGCCGATGTCGGTATCGGCCAGCGTCCACGCTCCGGTGTCGTCTCATACAACGAACAGGACGATGTCGTCGAAGGCATCGTGCAAATGACCAAGGCGCAAAACCCCAGCGCGGTAATCGGCGCGCTAAAAGCGGCGATTCCCACCGTGGAACAGCGGATGCCGCGCGGCTTTCATATATTGCCAATTTACGATCGCACGCAGCTAGTTAAACATACCGTGCGCACGGTCGAAGAAAATCTGCTGATGGGCGCTCTGCTAGTACTGGTCATTCTGATCGTATTTTTGCGCTCGCCGATCGCGGCGATTGTCGTTGCCGCCGTGATACCACTGTCGCTGCTATTTGCTTTTTTGTTTATCCATTTGCGCGGCGTATCGGCCAATTTGATTTCGCTCGGCGCTATCGATTTCGGCATCATCGTCGACGGCGCCGTCGTGCTGGTCGAGGCGCTGATGGTGCGACTGGCACTCGAAAAAGCCGCCGGCCCATCGAGCCGCGATACGCTGCGCTGGCGCATGAATTCATTGCGCGCCACCGCCGTCGAAATGGGCCATCCGATCCTGTTCGCCAAAGCGATCATAATCCTGGCCTTTTTGCCGATTTTTACTTTTCAGCGGGTCGAGGGAAAAATTTTTTCGCCGATGACCTACACGCTGACTTTCGCGATTCTCGGCGCGATCCTGCTGACGCTGACACTGATTCCGGCACTGCTGTCGTATGCCATCAAGCGCTTCGATCTGGCCGAAAAACACAGCCCGTGGATGCATCGCCTGCAAAGTTTTTATCGAAAATTTCTTATCGCGCGCATGCACAACGATAAGACTTGGATCGCGCTGTCTCTCGGTCTGTTACTGCTGGCGCTGTTGCTCGGCACACGGCTCGGCACCGAGTTTTTACCGAAGCTGGACGAAGGCAATATCTGGTTGTCGGTCGATTTGCCGCAGGCCACCAATTTGCAGAAAAGTCGCGAAGTGGAACAGGCGATACGCGCCATTCTGCGTAGCTATCCCGAAGTATCCAGCGTCATCAGCCAAGTGGGGCGACCCGATGACGGCACCGATGCCAAGGGTCCCAATAATATGGAGATTCTCGCCGATCTGCGCCCGCACGCCGAATGGCGCTTCGCCAGCAAAGAAGCGTTAATCGCCGATATGACAAAAAAAATTCACGGCATGCCCGGCGTACCGACCAATTTCTCGCAAGTCATCGAAGACAATGTGGAAGAATCCATCAGCGGTTTAAAGGGCGAGATCGCGGTAAAAATTTTCGGCCCGAACCTGGACATTCTCGAAGATAAATCGCGTCAGGTCGCGGAGATCATTGCCGGTATTCGCGGCGCGGCGGATGTCGAAGCGATCAAAGTGGGCGGCCAGGCCGAACTCGATATCGATATCGATCGCGAACGCATCGGCCGTTACGGCATAGATATCGGCGCGGTCAATACTGCCATCCAAACCACACTGGCGGGCGTTACGGTAAATAATTTCTACGAGAGCGATCGACAGTTCGCCGTCACCGTGCGCATCCGCGCGGAGGCGCGCGATGCCATCGACGATATCGCGGAAATTCCCATCGCGCTACCGAACAACGCCGGCAGTTTACCGCTCGGCGAGTTGGCGCACATTTCGGTCAAACAAGGTGCGGCTCGCATCAGTCGCGAGGGCGGCGGACGCAACGTTTCGGTAAAAGCCAATCTGCTCGGCCGCGATCAGGGCAGCTTTGTCGCCGAGGCGATGCAAGCGGTGACGGAGCAAGTGCACTTACCGCCGGGTTATACGCTGACCTGGGGCGGGCAATTCGAAAATCAGCAGCGCGCACTGCACCGCCTCGCAGTAATCGTACCGCTGTCGGTGGTCGGAATTTTTATTCTGCTCTTTGTCGCGTTCCGCTCCATGCGCTTGGCGGCCCTGGTGCTGGCGTTGATTCCATTCACCTGGATCGGCGCGCTCGCCGGTCTCGCGCTGGCGGGATTGCATCTATCGATATCGGCGGCTGTCGGTTTTATCGCAGTGGCGGGAATTTCCGTGCAAAACGGCGTCATCATGATCGAGCAATTTGTCGATGGCATCAAACAGGGGAAAACCAGTCTCGAAGCCGTGCTGGATGGCGCCGCGATACGTTTGCGACCGATTTTGATGACGGCGTTGATGGCGGGGCTCGGCCTGCTGCCAGCGGCGCTGTCGCACGGCATCGGCTCGGAAACGCAGCGTCCCTTCGCGGTGGTTATCGTCGGCGGCCTTATCAGCGCTACGATTTTTACGTTGTTGTTGGCGCCGCTATTATTCATGCGCTGGTTTACCAAAAAAGAGCGGCCGAACTGATGTGCAGCGCAGCACAACACCGACGGCTCGCGCTGATTCTATTACTGCTATGCGCTTCGGCGGCTCCTGCGCAGCAGCAACTCGATATATTGGAATTGTCGGCCGGCGCAAATCTGAGCGCCGTCTCGCAAATCGACGGCGTGTTAATTACTCCGCGCTGGTCGCCCGCGCTAGATCTGTTGTATCGCCGCGATAATTTTTTTATCGATTCCGAAAACGGCATTGGCTTCGCATTGTTGCGCGATCAGCCGTTGCATCTGGGCGCCATGCTCGATTATCAATATGGCCGCCATAGCGAAGCCGATCGACGCTATCGCGGTATGGGCGATGTCAGCGGCAGCGTTGCGCCGGCAGTCTTCATCGAATGGGAGCCTATTAGAGACGCGCTCGATATTTACGCGAATGCCAGTAAAGCCGTTGCCGGCACGACGGGGTGGCTATACAAGCTAGAGTTATCCGGCGGTTTACCATTGACGGCGCGCACCAATATCTACTTCGACATCAGCAGCGACGCGAGCGATAAAAATTATGCGCAGGCTTACTACGGCGTTGCCGCCGCGCAGGCCACAAGCTCGGGCTACCGCACCTATTTACCCGGCGGCGGTTGGTCGACGCTCAATGCCGCATTGGGTTTTGAATATCGCCACTCGAAAAATCTGGCATTGAATGCCCAACTCGGCCAACTGCGTTATCTCGATAAGGCCAAGAGCAGTCCGCTGGTCGCCGCGGATAAAAATTTTATCGCCGGTATCTACATCACCTACCGCTATTGACGACAGCATCGTCAGTATTCCGTAAGGAAGATGTGAACTAATACACACCTGTCCATCCGCATGGAAAATAAATGAACAGAATTTTTGTTAGCGGCGCTACCGGGTTTCTCGGCGGCGCGGTCGTCGCCAATTTATTAAAGCAAAATTTTTCGGCCGAATTGCTGTTGCTGGTGCGCAGCCAGAATGCGTACGACGGCCTTGAGCGCGTACGCACTAATCTGCGCACGCTCGACGTGCCGGCGACCACGCTAGAAAAATTAACCGAACGAAATATTTTGCTGGGCGATTTCACTGACGTCGCGGCATTCGCAGACGATGCGCGCCTGAGCGCAGTCACACATGTGATGAATTGCGCGGCAATTACTTCTTTCGGCAAAAACCCACTGACTTGGCCGGTCAACGTCGACGGTACTTTCGAATTCGCCAAGCGCATGGCCGAAGTGCCGAGCCTGCAACGTTTTTTACACGTAGGCACCGCGATGTCGTGCGGCCCGGCGCTGCAATCGCCCATTGCGGAATCGTGGACGTTTGCCGCGGAGGACGACCACCTCGTACCCTACACCGCATCGAAAGCCGCGATCGAACAAAAGATTCGCGAAGAATTGCCCGATCTACCGTTGATTGTCGCGCGCCCGTCGATCGTGGTCGGCCACACGCAACTCGGCTGCAAACCGTCGAGCAGTATTTTCTGGGTATTTCGCATGGGGCAGCTGCTACAGCGTTTCACCTGTTCGCTGGATGAAAAAATCGATGTAATTCCAGTCGATTACTGCGCCGATGCATTGGTGGAACTGCTGCTCAAGGAAAATATTGCGCACGATCTCTATCACGTTTCCGCCGGCATCGATTCGAGCTGTTCGTTTGCGGCGATCGAAACCGCGATGGCGCACGGCTTGGGACAAGAGCCCATCGGCGCCGATTACCGGCAGGTCGATAACGATGATTTGGCGGAGCTGGCCGGCGAATTCGAAACGCGTATCGGCCCATGCAATCGTCGGCTCGTCGTGCGCGCGCTGCGTCTTTACGCCGGCTTCGCCGATCTCAATTATGTGTTCGACAACTCGCGCCTGCTGGCGGAGGGAATTCCCGCAGCACCGCAGCTAACCAGTTACGCCGGCTTATGCGCGCAGTCCACCCGCCATCTTAGTATTCAAGAGCAGATGCAGGCAGACTTTAAATAGTCGGTCCGGCGCATGGCCTGCGTATAAGAGGATGCGTGTAAAAAGATGCGAGTAACGAGGTTCGAGTAATGACGCCATCCAGCATCCGTTTACCGATACTTGTTTTCTGCGCACTTTGCGCCGCCTGCAGCGAAACGCAGTCGCGCCCTTTGCCCGCCCCCCAGAATTTAACCATCGAAGTATTGGATAGCCCCAGCGCACCGCTCGTTTCCGCAACCTTGAGCCCGCTCGGGGACGCGCTGATGGTTACCGGAGAGGTTCGGTCGCGCGCCTCGATACCGTTAAACGGCTATGTATCGATCGATGCCATCGATGCAACGGGCAGACTGCTATGGAGCAATACCGCGGTTCTATTGCGCTCCGGACCAAAATTCTTCGGCTACCGCGTATTCAGTAAAGAAATACCGCAAATGCCGCCGCCCGGCACAAAAATAATTGTCGAGTTTCATAAGGAGGCGTAAGTGGATATTACCGCCCTGTAGATACAGACCTATGCACTCACTGGCAAATAATTCTGGAGCATTCAGGTTATCTACAAGAGGTGGCAGGGAGCTGGGCGACGTCCGCGGTGGAGTGGTACCGCTGCCAAATGTGTCGGTCATCGCTCTTGCGGCGAATGGCGGCAACTCGGAGATAGTGTTGAAAAACTCCGCCAATAAGCGATAATTTCACTATCGTTTTGGCGGGAGTCTTTCTTGATGATGGGACAACTTCCAGCGGCGCAAAATGCGCTGTTTTATGATTTCTGTATCGAGCAACACATTCCTCCCGGCCATCTCCTACGCCAAATTAATTTATTTCTCGACTTCGACGCCATTCGGCAGCACTTAAAACCCTTTTATTCGCATACCGGTAGACCGTCGATCGATCCCGAGTTGATGGTGCGCATGTTGTTGATTGGTTATTGCTACGGCATTCGATCGGAGCGCCGGTTGTGCGAAGAGGTGAGTTTAAATCTGGCGTATCGTTGGTTCTGCCAATTAGGTTTGGAGGATGCAATACCTGACCATTCCACCTTTTCAAAAAATCGCCATGGTCGTTTCAGGGAAGCTGATTTATTGCGGATGGTATTTGATACCGTCGTTACACGCTGTATCGATGAAGGGCTGGTTAAAGGTGAAGGTTTTGCGATCGACGCCAGCTTTATTCGGGCCGATGTCGCCAAGAAACGTGCTGAAGACAGTCCTATCGATTGGACGCCGGCAAAAGTACAAAGCCGTGCGGTCAAAGAATATCTAGAAATTCTCGATCAAGACGTTGCGCTGAACCGTCAGCAGGTACGAGTATCTCTCACCGACCCCATGTCCCAGTGGACTAGCGCAAAAAGGCCGGCAGAGTTTTTTTACTCGACCAATTATCTGATCGATGTTGAACACAGGGTGATTATGGATGTGGAGGCATCGCCCAGCACGAACGTCCTGGAGGTGGCGACTACTCGGACGATGTTGGAGCGCGTTGAAGCAAACCATGCCATTCGCCCTAAACGCTTAATGGGTGACACGGCTTACGGCGCGGCCCAAAACTTAGGCTACTTGGTTGACGAAAAAAATATCGAGCCACACATACCGGTGTGGGATAAGCGCCAGCGCAGCGATGACACCTTCTCGATCACAGATTTCCAATGGGATGAAGGGGCCAATGCCTACCGCTGCCCAGCCGACCAGTCGCTAAGGCGCGACCTCCGTCAGTTCCAGGTGCCGCGCATCGGTATTACCAAGGCCAATACCATCATCTATCGCGCCAGAGTATCCAACTGCAAGCTGTGTCCCCATAAGCCACGCTGCTGTCCGAATACCACGCATCGAAAAATTGCACGTAGCATTCATGAGAAGGCCCGCGATGTTGCCCGCCGCATTTATCAGACAGATGAATACAAAAACCAAAGCTGTAATCAACGCAAAAAAATCGAAATGCTATTTGCGCACATGAAGCGCCACTTGCGCTTTGATCGATTAAGGCTGCGAGGATTACGCAGTGCGAACGACGAGTTCTTAATGGTCGCAACCGTACAGAATTTAAAACGAATGGCGAAAGTATGTAGTCAAGGCCCACCGAATTGTGGGGTGAGTGCGCCTGCTGCTCCGAAAATGGCGCAATAATCCGTAGATCATCCACCCTCAACCGTATTTAGCCAGGGCATCGAGGCTAAATACACAAAGCCCGCACCCACCTCGGCCATAAAAAATAGAAAGTCTCGCTCAGCAACGAGTTTTTCAACACTATCCGGACATAGCGAACATAGTCCCTACATGCAACATCTTCCTAGATAGCGAACGTTCCCAATGCGCAGTCGGTAATACGGTTGTTCGAACTCGCCGCCCTAAAACCAGTATTTTGGGTCCCAAGGGGTAGTTTGGGCTTTCCGCTGGACAGTACGATTGGAGCGGGTTAATTTATGCTTCAATTAGGGAGAGTTGCCCCAACCCCAGCATTGGCGCGGCTTCCAGACTAAAAACAAAGGACGTTTTAATGGGCTACATATACCGACCATTCCGCATTAACTGCCAAAACCCAAGATCAACCAACGCATCTCGTTTAATTTTTAAATGCGGACGCGTCAGCTTACTAATTTGTTCTACTCTTCGGAGATAACATGAATAAAATTGAATCAGTAGAAATATTCAAAGATCAAAGCACATGGAGATTGCTGGCTCTAGGAGCTATTACTCATGGGGTCTATCACGCCTATTACATCCAAAGGCAAACAGCTAAAATAAATACAATCGTTGGCCCAAAGGATCAGATACCTATCAGTTTCCTTAATGCAATTATTGTTATGTCTTACATTTCCCTGATTCTATTTGTTGCACACTTTGCCTTCCCCAAGGGGCATCCTGTGGCAACCATTGACAATATTTTTGGTAATGTATGGGGAGTGATGGTTCTAGTCTGGGCTTTTAAGGCCCGAAATAGACTCAACGCTGCTTTCGAACTCACTACACAAAATAGCGAATGGTTTCATGGCCTGTGGACATTCATATTTTCTGCAATGTACTTCAACTATAAAATTAATTGCATTTGCGAGGCGCGCGCAGAACAACTTGCTCCAGCGGACTCGCAGGCTTTCCGCTGAACAAGGCGTTAAGCTCAAAATAAAGAGGGATTTGTAGGGTGCCAAGAAGAATTCAGGTGAGTTTTATTATTATAATTTCTATGCCATTTTTTTTCGGAGCAGCCCACGCTGAAGATCAATCAAGTCTGGCCGGCATTTATAGTAATTTAAACCAGAGCGAAGAATCAGGAGATTTGGATGGCATGGAGCTTCTTTTGATCCCCGAGGATGGAGGAAGCAAATACACAGTTGTCGTTCAAATTTCGGAAGGGGAGCTGCCCCAAGTCATGCTGTCGCACATCGAAGTTAAAAACAAAGCTTTTGACCTGATTTTTAAAATGAGCGGCACAACTGAGCCAGAGAAGATGAAATGTAAGTTTGACGACAAAAATATTGTCTGCGGAAATTCTGACGGCCAAAGGGCGAAAATGAAGCATGGAAAGAGTTACTGGCAAGGAGCTTAACAAGCACGCACAGCACGCCGCTGACGTGGTCGTTGAATGTCCGCTTTTCCTTCCAATTTTATTCTGGAAATGACCGCTCTGTCCGAATACCAGCCGCTTCATGTATCGGGACAGATAACTGCAGAGCGCCGAGCTTTATTGATCGATTCCATACAATTTTTCGCACGGAAGACATCGAACAATCATTTTTCCCATGAAGAAAATCTTAAGTTATACGCCGCATATATTCCACGTTGGCGCCATAACTTATCAGCTTGGCTTTTAGTATTGTCGTTTGCGGTACCGGCTGAAAACCGTAGCGCTGCCAGTACAATTTGGAATCCTGTACCGCGACCAAACTGGCGCAATTGAAATTCAACTCCGCGACCTGCGCGATAAAACGCTCGACCAACATTTTCCCGGCACCCACGTTACGCGCTGTGGGCAGTACCGCCATATCGTGCAGATACAATGAATCCGGTAGCGCCGGCAAATTACAGGTTGCGGCATTCAATAAAGGCGGGCTGCCAAAAGACCAGGGCACCGCAATCAGATAGCCGATCACATTGCCCTGCCAGCAGACGACGTTACAGGTAGCAGGCGACGCGCGCAGCTTCGCTTGCAGAGACTGTTCGGATTCAGGAACCAATTCGGTATAACACAATGCCTGAATCGCCAGGATCGACGGAAAGTCGGCAACGCTCATCGGGCGGATGATCGGCAACGGGTTCATAAGGCGCACGATTAATAACGGGGGCTCGTTAATTATGCCGTCCGCTCAGCGCGAGCACAAACCCAATCACACCTCCGATCGCTACAAACCCATCACGCCCTCGACCGATGCCGATAAACCGTCAATCCTGCTTGATACCCTCGACCTGGATACGCAAGTGCACCTTACCGGCATCGCCCTCGCCGTATTTGCTCATCTTCATGCCGAACTCGGACCAATTGAGATCGGCCTCCGCATCGGCGCCGCAGATTTCTTTTTTCAAGACTGGGTGCGCAATGCAATTAAAGCTATTGATCGTGAGCCTGACCGGCTTCTTCACTCCCATGATCGTTATCTCGCCATCGACCGCGCTCGGCTTATCGCCATTGAATTGCAATTTGCCTTTATAAGTGGCGGTCGGAAATTTCTCGACATTGAAGAAATCGTCCGAGCGCGCCTTGTCGTCCATCGCCTGCAGCCCGAAGTTGATACTGGCCGGATCGATGGCAACGTCGACGCTACCGGTCTTGGCTTCGCGGTCAATGATTATGCTGCCGCTGGTTTTATCGAACTTGCCGCGCCATACCGAAATCCCCATATGCGAAAACTCCAGGCTCGGATAAGTATGCGTGGGATCGATCGCATATTTAACGCCAGCCGCATTAACCGATCCCGCAAACGCTAACGCAGCGATCAACAATTTACTTCTCAACATATATTTTCTCCATGCAGGAAGTCGAAAAACTAGCCACATCTATAACTTTCAAACGGCTAACAACCAACAACTAACTACCAACTACTAAGCTGCTGTCTTTTCGCAATTGATCATCCACGGAATACCAAAGCGATCGGTGAACGTACCGAAACGCAGTGCCCAGAATGTTTCCTGTAGCTCCATTTCGATTTTTCCGCCCGCCGACAACGCTTTGTACACACGCTCCGCGTCTGCTGGCGCTTCGATACTGAGCGTGACCGACATGCCCTGAGGTGCGCGATAGTCGTTTGCCATCGAATCGGAGCCCATTAATAATTTGCCGTCGACAATCAGACGCATATGCATAATTTTATCCAGCGATGCAGCCGGAATTTTGTCCGCCATCGGCGTATCTCGGCCGCGCACCACGGCTTCAATTTTTCCGCCGATGCATTTTTCGTAAAATTTAAATGCTTCTTCGCATTGGCCGTTGAATATCAGATATGGATTTAATTGCATGATAATCTCCTGAAAATTTTTGAAAAATGAAAATCACACTACTCGCGACAGAGCGTGGTGCTGCAGGTCCTTCTGGGGACGTGAGCGCGCATGGATGCGCGCGCCCGAGCCTAACAGGATGTTTGTAGTAGGCGTTCCCCAGAAG